>OMDM01000109.1_pt1 | contig 39829 bp, 28 predicted proteins | sample 1673801 | NCBI WGS metagenome assembly OMDM01 (sample SAMEA103958127, study PRJEB25191) | human gut metagenome | biome: human-associated habitat [ENVO:00009003]; feature: intestine environment [ENVO:2100002]; material: feces | place: Germany | collected 2013/2015 | reverse complement strand
GAGCAATATCATTGTCTCCGAGGCGGTGGAGGATTTTGTTGACCCGGAAGCCGAATAAGAAACGACGGAAGAAACGACTACCGAAGATTGAGCATGAATAATTCAGAGATACAGATACAGTTTCCCCGGCCCGGCGAGTGGGGAGAATTCACCCTGACGGCCATTTATCAGGACAAGGGCGGTTATAGACCTCCGGCGCGCTATACGCAGGACGAGATACCAACGGACCATGCCCCGGCCATGCAGGCCGTCGTTGCCTCTCTGGTGGGCATGGGTGAGGACTGGCAGGCGGTGCAGGTGTGGGCACGGCTGGGAAAAGATGTCCTGACCCTTGCGGAGGATGGTGCCTATACAATGATTGATGCGGTGTCTTTGACCGTTGAGGCCGTCCATGCGGAGACCAAAGGCCGCAGGATTTTTACAGTCTCGGACTACCCGGCTTTTATCATCACGGACCCCGCCGCCGTGACGTTTTTCAGGTTTTTCACAACCAACAATCTTTGACTGATTATGGACGCCTATCGTTCGCAAGATACAGTGATCTACCGCCCAATCGGAGACGATGCCCCGGAGGCGGTGGCCTTGTGCAGTTACGGGGATGTGATGCCGTCCCTGGTAACTGTTGCACCCTCCGTCCAGGTGCAGCGCGAGGCCGTGATCGGCAGCCGCTGGATGCACCAGGCGGCACGCGGCAATGCCGGGTTGCAGATGTCTTTTTCCCTGGCGCGGGCTTTCAGCACTTACGCCGCCGCCAGGGCATGGGGATTGGACATAGCGGAATTGCTGACGCTGTACCCGGAGGGCATGGTCACCTGGATGACCGCCTATCATGCCGGCATCCCGCAGCGCACGCGGGAATACCACGCCACCCTTGACCATGTGCAGCCTTTGCCGCCGACCAATGATCAGCGATATGGAGCCGCAACGTTTTGGGGTGTGCTGGAAATTCAACTTTTTTTAACAGGAGACATTGATTGACCTATGGATTATGACGTAAGCATCAGCATCGGGACCACGGCCAACCTGGGAGACCTGGCCAAAGCCAACAAGGCGGTGCAGGATTTGGCCAAGGCTGCCAAGCAAGTGCCGGATAGTTTACTTTCCGGAGGCGTGGGCGGTACCGCTGCCCCGGCTTATACCGGGGCAGCCTCCGGAGGCGGTATGACCTGGCGGCTGGAGGGAGCGGCGGAACTGTCCAATGCCGTCAAGACGATGGACGGCGCCCTCAGGCAGGCGGGCAAAAATTTCACCGTGACCTCCCAGCGCATGGACAGGAGTGCATCCTTGTTGTCCCGGAGCATCAGCACGCTTACTTCTCTGCCCGGCAAGCTGCAAGCCTGGGGCAGCAATACAATGCAGTCCTGGAATCAATTCAACGGTGGCTTGCAAAACCTCAAAAATGTGATCGGATTGGGTAAGCAGGCATGGGATCTTGGCTGGTCCATAGGAGAGTCGCTCAATGAGGCATTTGGCGTCAAGGCCAAGCAGATTGACGCCAAGCTGGCCGGCATCATCCAGGCAGCCCAAGACAAGCTGGCCCGCTGGCAGGATAGCATCAATTCCGCCCGTGCCCAGCACCGGGAGGACGCCTTTCTTAAACAAGAAGCCGCAGGCGTCAAGCAGGTCAATGACGCCTACGCCGCCCGGCTGCGCACCATTGAGGCCATTGACCGCAAGGCCATGGCCGGGTTGGAACATCAGCAGAAGCTGCTCCAAATTGAGAACGAGAAAAACCGCCATATCATCCAGGAGCGAAAAATCCGTGGAGAGATCACCGAATCCCAGGCCCGCGACATGTTGGCAATGATTGATGCCAAGGATGCCAACGAGCGCATGGAAATAGAGCGCAAGCAGGCTGACCAGGCGGCACAGACGGCCCAGGCCAGGGCGGATGCCGCCGAGGAACGCTACCGCAAGCTACAGGAGTTATCACGGTCCGGCATGGCCAGACAGGCCGTGCAGGACCTCAAACCCATGCAGGTGCTTAACCAGGCTGATGCCCTCAAACAAGCGGAGGAAGACCTTGCCCGGTGGAAAAGCATCATCAAGCGCCAGAAAGATGCCCTCAAGGAAGTACAGCAGGCCATTAAAGACCAGGCACGGGCCGCCACCATGCTCCCGCTGGTTGGCGCGCCCATCGCCCTAGCACGCAAACAGGATGAGGATCAGGCCCGGCAGGATTATGATGCTGCCATAGCCGCCCAGCATGAATTCATGCGCGCCAAGGGGATGAGGTTTAACCAGACGGACAAGGGCAACGAGGATATTTTAAAAAAGGCCGTCGAGGAACGCCGCAAGGCATTGGACAACATGCTAGGTCGTATCGGCAAGACTGGATTGATTGGGAATCTGGACGGTAAGAATGACGATGAAAGGCTGGCCGAGTACGTAAGGGTGTTGCAGTTGGTGCAATCGGTCATGAAGGAAGACAGCACGCGGCTGGAAGAGATATTCCTGGAAACGGAAGCTGCCAAACAAGAGGCAAATGAAGCTAAAGAGCGGTTGCAAACCCTATTGAATGAGCAACAATCCCAGAAGACGGCCAATGAAGCGATGGCCCAGGAGACGGCCAAGACCAACGCCCAGCAGGATGCCGTGAAACATACTGATGTGATGGCCTCAGCCCTGGAAGACCGTCTCCGCAAAGAGATTGAAACCAAGCAACGGAACCAGGAAAAACAGAAGGATGCCCTGTCCAAGACCAATGAACGGCTGAATGCCAGCATGGGACGCTTCCAGCAGTATGCGGAGAGATTTGAGGGCAATGACGCCTTGGCTGCCAAGCTCAAGCAGTTTTCCGATATTTTCGCGCGGTTGAAAGCACAGCCGCGCAGCGCCTGGGACAAGAAGGATTTGAAGGATGCCAAGGCGGCCGAGAAATTCGCCAAAGAACTTTCTGAGGCTGCCAAGCATTCAACCAATCAGGATGAAAAGGGGATTGCCCAGGCGGCTATGCAGGCCATTAAGGCTTGGCAGGATGCCCTCAATAAAGAACGGGCCATCAAGAAAAATGATAAGGAGTTGCGCGATCTGGAGCGCACTGCCCAGGATGTGGCCAATTTGTCCGGCAAGCTGCACGATGGCCAGGAGAAGGTTCTGGAGCTGGATGACTGGCTGGCCAGAATGCGTCGTAAGGTGCTGGGACGCTCCGGTGAGATCGCCAACAAGGAGCCGATAGGAGCGCTTCCGTACGCCGAAGAGATGTTGAAGAAGGTTCTTTCCGAACAGGGAGACGGGGGAACATCTGTAACTCAGGGCGAGCGCAAGCTGCTGGAACATCTTAAAAGCAGGCTGGAAAATGATGACCGCCGCCTGGAAGCAGGGAATGAGTTTAATGAGATGATCGGACTGATTGACCAGATTTTAACCAGGTATTCCTCCGCGCAGTCCGCCCAGGGCAAACTGTCCGGAGAAGTGGCCCGCCTCAAGGCGCGGCTGGATAAGATTGATTCCCAGGGGAAATTCGGACCACGCAGATGAAGACTGTTGAACTTACGGACAAGGCCCTGGCCGACGCGTCTTACAGCTGGCAGAATTTTACGCCGATGTGCGTTTCCTGGCGGCAGATAATCCGCCGCAACGATGAGCCGCCTCCCTATCTATATAAAGAGCCGGCGCGCGTGGTATGGAATGGCGTGACCATCCTGGAGGGCACGATCCGCAAGTGTTCCCTGGATCAGTCCGGCGATGCCTGGCGCTGGAACATTGAGGCTTGCGATATTCTCCAGCCCCTGGAAGCGGCGCTGTACTTTGGCGCGTCCGGAGCGTTGAGAGGGTCTGTAGGGGCGTCCTTTAACGTCAGCTCCGGGACGGGGCAGGATGTGCCTCGCCAGATTAAGATTGCTGATGCGTTGCGCCGGGTGATGGAGGCTGCCCGGCAGTATGGATTGCTTCCGCCCGAAGCCGGCATTGATGTGACCGTGCCGGCGGCGGCCACCGCCTGGGATTCCTCCATGTCCTGCGATACGTATGCCGGCGTTCTGCGGAAATTGTTATCCCTGCGCCCCGGCATGGTGATGTGGGTAGACTATTCCGGCGCTGCCCCGGTGATTCATGTTGCCGATGGCGCGGATTTGAAACAGGCGCGGCTGGACAGGGTGGCCGACCGTCTCTCCGAGATCATGCTGTACCCACGTCCGGATCTGGTTCCCCCGGCGGTGGGCGTTGTGTTGACGGCGGGCGACCTGGTGGTCGACACCCAGTCCTGGCCCAGGGGGGCCAGTCTGCACCAGGAAGGGTGTGTCACTGTCCAGATGGCCGCCCCGGTCGGCAGCGGAGACGACGGGGATGATACAGCCCCCAGCGAGTCTCCATGCTGGAATTTCACCAAGCCTGTGGTGGAGGTGAGAGGGGCGGCTTTCCCTTCCGGGGCGGATGATGCCGCCGAGTGGTGGCAGAGCAAAATTCCGGGGTTGTCTGCCGTGTCCGGCGTTAAGTTCGGCTCCATCAAGAAAAACAGGGTCGCCAATGTTGAAGGAATGGACATGTCCAATTATTCCGCCGACGCGACAGCATTCGAGCATGTATCCGGCCAGTTGTCGGAAGCCTGTAAGACCATTAAATGGAGTTACGTGGAATTCCGCCAGTTCGCCTGGATTACACAGCCTCCGCCAAAAGGATGCGAGATGCTGTTCCCCATAGAAAAGAACCGTGGCGGCCAGCTTTGTTATTGCAACTGGTTCACCTGGACTTGCCGCACCATCAATGTCAAACGGCGCAAGTACAGAGCTGACAAGGAGGGCACAGACGGAGGGGATGGAGGCGGAGATCCGCCATCGGGCAGCACAGGGGGCAGCGCAGATGAGCCGGCCGTGCCTGACTATACCGCCGCGCTCCGGGATTATTACGACATTACCCGCGTGACGCCCTGGGAGGGCCAGGTGACGGCTCTGCATGCGATCAAGCCTCGTTTTGTGGTAGGCCGCAAGCTGATCATTAGCGGAGCCAGAGAAGAGTACCTGACGATGGACACGGTAGTCCAAAGCGTCAGCGTTGATGTGGGCGGGGGGAGAACCTCCCTCCGCCTGGGAGCGCCTGGCCATTTGTCCCTCCAGGATATGATTGACCGGGTGCGGCAGATGGCTGCCGCGCAACAGGATTTGGATGAGGATCTGGATAAATCGGACACTCCGGCGACGGGATTGACCTGGGATATGGAGGCGTCGCAGTCTCCGCCGGCTCCGACAGTCGGTCCGGAGGGCAAGATGGTATGGGCTTCCGCCCCGGCCATTCCTCCCATTTATGCGCTCCAGGTAGCGTTAGATTGGGATGATGATTTTTCCAATGTGGTCGGTTCCCGGATGAGGGAAGTGGCCTTTTTGATGGATGGAGCCAAAATCGGCCAGATACCCGGCGATAACAACGGGTGGAAAACGCTTGGTCAAACCAGCGGGGAAGTGTGGGTAAACTGCATCGTCAACAAGGAAGGGGCCTTTGTGTCTGCCGGCGTAAGCGCCCAGCAGGGGCCGATTGATATTTACCCGCCGCTGACGGCGAAGGAAGGGGAAAAGGAGCAGTATTCCTATTCTTTCCACGTGGCGACGATCAAGGACAAGCAGGTGATACAGCATATGCTGGGCGATATACAGCTGCCGATTAAGGTGGCGAGTACCTATCCCGACGGCCCGGCGGAATAATAACTCGGCAGTATGATCAGGATATTCATTTTTTCTTATGCTGGAGACGCTGCCGAGGCTACGGCCTGCGTGCGGTGCGCCCGGATGGCCGTACCCTGTGCCAGCGTGACGGTGGTGGATGATGCTTCCCATCCGGTACGGGAGGAGACGGCGGAGGTTCTTCGGAGCATGGGCGCGGAGTATGTGCAGTCCTCCTGGGAACGCCACGGCAATCTGCGCGGGCCTGACTGCATCCGGGGCATGCTTTCCGAGATGTGCCGAGATGCCGGGGATGATGACATCCTGGTCAAGGTCGACTGTGATACGGCTCTGCTGGATGGCGGCTGGCTGCGCTGGATGGAGCAGCGCCGCTGGTGCCAGATGTACGCCTCCGGTTCGCTGGTCGATGGGGAGTGGATGATTTACGGTTGTTTGTACGCCTTGCGCGGCCGGGTCGCCAGGCGATTGCTCCGGGATATGGATTGGGAGAACATGGATGCCCTGGCTCCGGAGGACTGGACCATCGGACGGGCGGCATTGGCCAGTTTTCCCGCCGCGCTGGCACGTATTGATGAACCATGGAGCCAGCGCACGCCGTGGAGTTCATGGACAGCCTGGTGCTGGTACAGCCTGACGGCCTCTCCAGAGCGCTACGCCTCCCGGTTTGCTGTCGTTACGACTGGCAATCCTCGACTGGATACCCAGCCGGCCAGCGAGCGGGCCAGAGTGATGCACCTGCTGGCCGATGCCAGGGAGAGGATGATCCCGGAGGATGTCTCCAAAGAGGACGACGAGGCGGTGGACTGGGGAGACCTGCTGGCCGCCTGCAAGGGAGATGCAACGGCGTTGCAATGACGATGCTGTGAAGAGGCGGTCAAAAGTGAATTCGCCATCTTTCTGTCAATTTTCGCCATCTTCGCCGTCACGTTACACGGACAATTGGCATTGTTTCAATCCACGCACTCGTGAGAGTGCGACTGGGAGGGGGTACTTTATGATGATTGGCAGATTCTGTTTCAATCCACGCACTCGTGAGAGTGCGACTCCTGAACGTCTATGGTTTGATTATCAACAGTGCAACGGGTGTTTTGCGCCAACCTCCCATGGGAGGTACAAAGATTCCAGGCCGTGAAAAAGAGATGATAGTTGTCAAGATTAGAACCCCAACGGATTACGAAAATCGCCGGTGTCCCGGGAATTTTCTGTGAGCTTGGGGTCGGCGGAAGGGAGACCGGGAAAGGAGCTTTTCATGCGTTAAAAAGCCCGCATCTCCGGCAACCTAGGCCTGTACACGATGCTGGGACATCCTAGCCTGTTCCCTCTTTCCCGTCCAGAATTTTGCAGGCCTCTCCCCGGAAACCGTTTCATTCTCTTTTCCACAAAAGAAGAGACATCCCGGTACTGCCGTGTCCCCGAAGCGACCTGCGAAAAATATCTGCGGTTTACATGATGCTTTTGCGCGTCCACCTGTTCAGGCTCAACAGCCATACCAACGCCGCGGAGACAGCGGAGGCCAGACAGGCCATCAACGGAATTTTTACGGCGGAGGGCAGCCTTCCCAGCCCGATGAAGTTCACGAAGTCATAGGAGCACTGGACAAAGAAGAAGTGGCACAGATACACGCCGAAAGTAAGCGCCGCCACCTTGCTCAGCACTGGACCAGCCTTGATTCTGAGCCGGCTGACGATGGTAAAGATGGCAAAGGTCATCAGAAATACATTGATTCCGGAGAAATACCAGAGCACTTCCAGCTTGGAATATTGACCGGGGAAGTGCTTCTGCGTTTCCAGAAAGCCGAAGAACGTAACGGCAAAACCAATCAAAAAGAGGGGAATAGTAATGGACAGCGTTTTTTTCCAACTCCAGGCCAGCGGGTATTTGGTCAGGTAATGCGCCAGCACCATGTATCCCAGGAATCCGGAAAAGTTATAAAACATACCATACGGATTCCAATCGCAAACACCCAGAATACCCATATTGCCGTAATTGCCCTCATACCCCAGTGCCGGAGCAAGCATCTGGATGTAGGGGAGAGTCATGCTGAATATCCAGATGCCCAGGAAGATTTTCACATCCTTCCTCCTGGCTTGCGTCAGCCACGCGCTCATGATGGGCATGAAGAGGTACAGGCCCACCAGCATGTATACGTACCACAGGGGCGTGGTATCATAATTGAAGTTGAAGAAGAAGGTATACAGCTTGCCGACGGTGGCGCTCCATGTATAAGTGTCCATCACGATATTGGGGCTGGCCGTTTGAACGCCTGCGGCAAAGTATCCGAAGTAGAGCAAGGGAAGCGCCAGTGACCAGACAATGAGCGGAACCAGCACCCTCTTGAGGCGCCTGGAGTAAAAAGCGCCCATTTCCAAGGTGACGGGAAAGAGCAACACTCCGGAGATCATGGCAAACAAAGGCACGCACGGCCGTACCAGACTTCCCCAGAAGACAGCGGATTTAAAGTTGAAGGAACCGTCAAAACTTCCAACGAACGGATCACAGCAATGGGCCAGGACAACGAGGAAGCAGGCCAGGATACGCAGAAAATCCACCCAGACGATGTGGCTGCCGCGGGAATTCAATGATTGGTTGGTGTTCATGGTTACGTGGAAAAAACAGCGCCGCGTCATCGCAAACGTTCCTGATAATATACCCGTTTCCCGGAAACGTTCTATCATTAAATGGAGAAAAGAAGCAAAAAGCACCCAATCCCTCCCCCGGCAACAGGGGAAAGCTCTTCGGGAAAGCCTGCGCTTCCTGCAGACTTCCACGCCTCTTCCTCCATAAGGATCATGGAACCTTTTCCCGCCCCACCGGAATTGTTCACCGTGAGGCCTGGTGAAAATTTTCTCATTCGGCGAAGTTCATATTTCATTCAACAGGATACTCCTCTTCCCTCCTTGCAAGTGAAACTTTCCCCCCTCTCCTTTCGGTGAAGAGCTATTCCGAAACGAAAGGGAAACACCCCCAACACCCATGTTTTCCTTTTGAACCGGCAGGAGGATTTCCCTTCATTTTTATGGCTAAGATACCCGGAAGCCGGGATTCAGGCCTTCCCTACCCTTCACACGCTGTCTGTTTTAAAACTGCCCGGCGGCGGGATGAGATTGCCGTAGCGGTGAACGGTTTCGGAAACAGCCTGTTCCCGGAAATAACCCAGCAGCTCCAACCGCCCATTGGCAAGCACGGGACGGTCCAGTACTTCCACATCCCGGGCACGGGCGGCATTGGCCAGAGCCTCGGAAATATCTGTTCCACGCAGGAACCGTACGCCTTGAAGCGCTTCCGGCATCCGGACGATCAATTCCGCTTCCGTTTCCACCGTCAGGGAAGCATAGTAACCATGCATTTTCTGAACCCAAGGGCGGCTCGTCCCTATGCTCAGGTGCAGGAGCACCCCGCACAGTTTCGCCCCCAGCAGCAGAATGGCGACGTTATCGTCGGACATGTTTTCCACACGGGCCAGAATTCCCTTCACCGGGATATAGCGGAAGGTATTATTTTCTCCGTAAACACGGGAGGGATCATGTTCCACGCCGAATTCCTCCATCCACCACTTGGCCTGGGACCCGGCCGCAGAACGGATGCGCTTGGCGCAGTCCGGCAGCTCGGAACACAGTTTTTCCACCAGTCCGGAGATACGTTCACCCGGCGTACGCAGCTTTTGGGGCAGCGCCTTTTCCTCCCAACTTCCCAGCATGGTAAGGTAGTTGGGACCTCCGGCCTTGGCTCCAGGCCCCATGGAGGAATGGTTCCACCCACCGAACGGCTGGCGGCGGACAATGGCGCCGGTGATGACACGGTTGATGTACGCGTTGCCCACCTGCACTTTAGTTTTCCACAAGGCAATTTCCCGTTCATCCAGGGACTGAAGGCCGCCGGTAAGGCCAAATTCGGAGTCGTTCTGGATGTCAATGGCTTCCTCCAGGTTTTCCGCACGGATGATTCCCAATACCGGACCGAAGCATTCCGTCTGATGGAACCAGCTTCCCGGTTTCACCCCCAGCCGGATGCCGGGAGACCAGAGGCACGGGTTGTCTTCCGAAGGTTCCGGCTTGAGCAGCCATTCCTCCCCGGGTTCCAGCTGCGTCAGCGCACGGAGCAGATTCCCTTCCGGCTCCCTGATGAGCGGCGTCACCACGGAGTTGACTTCCCAGGACCCGCCTACCTTCAGGCTGGCGGCGGCATCCTTCAACTGACGCAAAAAGGCGGGATTGTCATAAACGGAAGCCTCCACAATAGCCACGCTGGAGGCGGAACACTTCTGTCCGGAATGACCGAAAGCGCTTTTCACCAAATCCTTTACAGCCTGATCCGGATCAGCCGTAGCGGTGATGATCATGGCATCCTTTCCGCTGGTTTCAGCCAGCACATGCAGGTCAGGCCGCAGTTCGCGCAACATTTTCCCGGTGCGGAAGGATCCCGTCATGATCACGCCGTTCAAGCGGGGGTCCATCAAAAACTTGCGGGAAATTTCATTGCGCGGCATCGGCACGAATTGAAGGACGTTTTTAGGCACACCGGCGCGCCAGAACGCCTGTACAATCTGCCAAGCCGTATAAACGGCCAGTTCAGACGGTTTGAACACCACGGCATTTCCCGCCATCAGGGCGGCAGCTACACCGCCCGTCGGAATGGCGAAGGGGAAATTCCAGGGAGACATTACGCAAATAGTACCCAGCGGGGACATTTCCACGCCGTCGTTCATTCCGTCGCGGTCCAGGCCTTCCGCGTAATAGCGGCAGAAGTCTATGGCCTCGCTCACCTCCACATCAGCCTCCGTGGGAGCCTTCCCGGCATCCCTCACCATGGCAGCAATAGCTTCCCCCCTGATTCTGGACAGCTCCTGCGCCGCCCGGTGCAGGATTTCAGCGCGTTCGCCAATGCTTTTGGACGCCCAGGAGGAACGGGCCCTGTCCGCCGTGACCAAGGCATGTTCAACCTGGTCAAAGTCCGCATAAGCGAATTTATAGGAAACTTCATTATGGCGGGACGGATCGCGCCCCACGCCCCACAGATTAGTCGTAATTTCCTCACCATCTATAACCAGAGGGATTTCCTCGCCGGATTTTTCCTTCTCCGCGGCAATCATCCCGTTGATCCATTCCGCATTCTGCCTCAGAGACCAGTCCGTATCCCGCTCGTTGGCAAAGGCATCCCGGTAATGTGAAGGCTGAATGGGGTCCGCAGCGCGGTTCTGCGTGCGGTTGGGTCCGTACTTCACCTCATCCTTTTCCTGACAGGCCTTCAAAAACCTCTTTTTCTGGACCTCCCAGCTCCGGGACCCCGGCGTCATGCCGAAGAGATCATGCAGGAAGTTCTCCTCACTGGTATTTTCATCCAGCCTCCGCACCAGGTAGGCAATGGCGCTGTGAAAGTCTTCCTTCAGAACCACGGGGGCATAAAGGAGCAAACCGTCCGCCGCCTGGCGGATGACCCGCGCCTGATGGTTCGCCATCCCTTCCAGCATTTCGAATTCCACCTGGTCACGCACGCCTTCCCGCTCACGCAACAGCATGGCATAACACAAATCAAACAGGTTGTGGGAAGCCACGCCGAACTGCACATATCTGGCATTATCCGGCATGCAGCCGTAATGGAGCATTCTCTTGTAATTGGCATCCACCTGGGCTTTCGTGCCATATGGGGCCTGCGCCCAGCCATGCATGGAGGCCTCCACCTTCTCCATCGCCAGGTTGGCGCCTTTCACCAGGCGTATTTTGATGCGCGCTCCCCCCTGCTCCACGCGTTCCTTCGCCCAGGCGCACAGCTTCATTTGCTCCTCCCAGGAATCCGGCAAATAGGCCTGGAGCACAATTCCCGCCTCCAGATGCATGAATTCATCCTCCATCAACGTACGTTTGAACGCTTCCGCCGTCAGATGAAGATCACGGTATTCCTCCATATCCAGATTCACGAACTTGGGCTTTCTGGAACCGTCCGGCAACGTTACCGCATTGGTAATGGCCGCCCGGTACAGGATGCGCAGGCGCTCCTGAATCAATTTGACGGTTTCTTCAAAGGCTACCAGATGAATCTGGCTGAAAATGGCTGAAATCTTGACGGAAATATAGTCACAGTCCTTGTCTGTCAGCCGGTCCACGACCTGCTGAAGACGGTGGTGCGCCTCGCTTTCACCCAGAATGGCCTCCCCTAACTGGTTGATGTTCATCCGGATGTCGCCCTTGCGCCTGCGGCGCAGGTGGGGGCGCAGTTTTCCATCCTCGGCAGGAAGAATGACATTGGAGCTCTCCTTTCTCAACTGGCTGGTAATCACGGGAATGACCACACCCGGAAATTGAGCGGAAAATCTCCCCCCCATCTTCATGGCGAAACGGTCGGCCGCAGACAAATAACGGGGAACGCCATATCCGTCCAGAAGATAGCGGAACAACTCCGCGCCCCGCGCCGGAGAAGAAGGACGGAACACCCGATCCGCCAGCGCCAGCGTAAACGCCTTGCCCGCCGGATCATTCATCATGCGCTCCATTTGCTGCGCCTGCCTCTTCTCTTTCCCTCTCATCCCGGCATTCGACTGCTTTAAAATGGACTCCGCCAGTTCCACAGCCTTGGCGGCCAGTTGCTGGTCAGTCCATTGGCCTCGGCGAGCCTCCGCCATCATGTCCGGGATGGATGAATCTGTCATAACGGTTCGAAGACTAGCCCCGGACAGGGGCAAAATCAAGCCAATTTGCCCGGTCCTTCCTGTGGAAAGAGGAATCACGGAAGAAAACGCATCCCTTGATTCCGTGACGGAAGCAGGGGGGCCTTCCTGTCCATTTCCGGCAACTCAGGAAAGACACATCAATCATACCGCGCAGCCGCCAGACGGGCTCTTCTCAGCTCTTCCCTGAGCTGGTGCGCCCGTCTGCCGCAAACGCTGGAACGGTTCATGTCCCGGACCTCTTCCAAAACCGCAACCGCCTGGTTGAAGGCATCCTCGCTTTCCGGAGTGTGGGCTTCCCGGTACAGAACCTTTTCCAGCCGCACCCAGAGGGGATGCACCATGGAGAGCAGAATTAACTGGCGCTCCTCCACGGATAACGAGGGGTCATCCGCGCAGGTACGCCATGCTTCCAGGCATGTTCGTATGGAAGAAGCTTTGCTGGCCCGGAAAGACTCGCCAAGCAATTCAGCCGTTTTCCTGTTTTTCTCCAGACGAAGGGCCGCCTCCCGGGCGTTCAGAAAAGCCGGAACCGTACAGTTCAATTTTTCCAGACGCTTCATGGTGCCAGGATAATCCCGGAACCAGGCTTCCGGAGGCACCTGTTCCAGCTCCCGGCAAATGGAGGAGGCTTCTGCCGCAGGGTCCCCGCCCTTCGGAATATCATTCACCCGCGTCACCGGCCGCACGCGCTGCGCTTTTTCCGCAAGCAGGGACACTTTTTCCCGTAGGGAAGTTGCAGAGGCCCCTCCTTCCACCAGGTCGAATACACGTCCTTTGGAGTCAAGAAAAACCACGGAAGGCAGCATGCGCACACCATGCATCGCCGCACGGGACAGGCTGCCGTCTTCTTCCCAATCCTTCACGGAGGGATGTCTGGGAACCGTGACAAACTGCACGTCACGCACATATTCATCCAGCGCGCGGCGTTCTTCCGTGCCCGGCTGGAGAGCTTTCAACCAACGGGCTTCCGCTGAACCGGGTTCCTCTGAACCGTACACAACCAGAACAGGGGATGGAAGGGAGGGAGCCGCAGAACAGGAGACGGAAAGGGCATCCATTTCCGCACGTCCCGGAAACGCCAGCGCCAAAAATGCAATGACCGCTAAAGTCCTCATGAATAAACTGCCATCCATCAGCCCTTTCTGATGGTAATGCGCTTGTAACGGCTGTCCCCTTCTTCGGACTCCGTCACAATTCCTTCCATGGACTGAAGGGCATTATGCACCAGGCGGCGGTGGTAGGCATTCAACGGAGGCATCTTCATCGGTTTTCCGCTCTCCTGGACGCGTTCGGCCAGGGAACGGGCCTTTTCCAGCAGACGGGCTTCGTTGCGCTCCCGGTAATGGTCGCAATCCACCTTCACGCGGGGAGCATCCTCCATCTTGCGCTGGATCATGCGGTTGACCAGATACTGAAGGTCATCCAGCCTGTCCCCGTCCCCCCCAATGATGTACTGTGAATCCGGGGAGGAAATATTCAGGCACACGATGCCGTCCGTTTCCGTTACTTCGATATCCGCGGAAAACCCCAGCGAAGCCAGAAGGCTCTTCAAACTCTGTTCAGCTATTTCTTGCACCGTCATTACTTTAAATTAATAGGAAAAGGGTTCCATACCGGAAAAACCGCCTCGCGCCGGACGGTGCGAGCCTTTTCTCCAATACCCGATTGACATAAAAATCATAACCTATTTATTCCCCTCGTCTATGAAAATTTGTGGAAGCTCCGTTCCATATCATGTACGCAATGCCGTCCCTGCCCTGCCGTTCCGGCAACACGGTTCCGTTCCTCCTTCGGAACCAGATGCAGGAAACACCGCTTAACAAGGAGGCCACTGTTTTCCGCCTGCCCGCGGCTGTACCCCGGTTATCTCCGCTTCTTCCTGCCGCAAATGAAACACAGGCTGCAGGCATCGCAGCCATGCCAATCAAACAGGCATTTCCTCACAGCCCGTTCTTTATTACATAAAATATTAATCACCAGTTTTTATAAAAATTTTTCATCCGCTCCGGAGAAACACTGATGACAAAACAGGACGGAACATCCCCGGGAAAAGGGAAGTCGAACTATTACCCACATAGAAAAATCCGGTCCCTCATGAATAAGCCAATGAAAAAAAAGAAACCGCCCATGGAAGACAGCGCCGCCTCTTTTCCCAACGGAAAAGAAGCTGCTCCCCATTATACGGATACAATTGATCCGGAATTGATCAAACCCACTCCAAAACCTACGCCGCCCAATGCGGAACCTTCCGCGCCCGGTTCCATGAAGATGCCGGATAACGCTACGGAAAAAATCAGGGAGCTGGATGCCATGCGCTCCAACGGCATGGGACAGGCCCTCACAAGCAACCTGGGAGTTAAAATATCCGATGATCAAAACACACTTAAAGCAGGAAGCAGAGGCCCCTCTCTGCTTGAAGACTTCCACTTTCTGGAGAAAATGGCTCATTTTGACCAGGAGCGGATACCGGAACGCGTGGTTCACGCAAGAGGTTCCGGGGCACATGGTTATTTTCAGGTGTACAAATCCCTTTCCAAGTACACCAAAGCGGCTTTTTTGCAGGATCCGGGAGAAAAAACCCCGGTCTTTGTGCGTTTTTCCACCGTGCAGGGCTTCAGAGGATCTCCGGATACAGTAAGGGATATCCGCGGTTGGGCTACCAAATTCTATACCAAGGAAGGCAACTATGATCTGGTAGGCAATAACACGCCCGTCTTTTTCATTCAGGATGCCATCAAATTTCCGGATTTCGTCCATGCCGTCAAACCGGAACCCCACAATGAAATGCCTCAAGGGCAGACGGCCCATGACTCCTTCTGGGACTTCGTCTCCCTGCAGCCGGAAACTCTGCACAACGTCATGTGGGCCATGTCGGACCGCGGCATCCCCAGAAGCTTCCGTACGATGGAAGGGTTCGGCATTCATACGTACAAACTGGTCAATGAAGATGGAAAAAGCACTTTCGTCCGTTTCCACTGGAAACCGCTGTACGGGAAAAAATCCCTGGTGTGGGATGAAGCCCAGGTATTGACAGGACGCGATCCTGACTTCCACCGCAAGGATCTTTGGCAATCCATTGAAGCCGGAGATTATCCGGAATACGAGCTGGGGCTGCAACTCATCCCGGAAGAAGACGCAGACCAATTCGACTTCGATATTCTGGACGCTACCAAGCTCATTCCGGAAGCACTGGTTCCCGTGGAAATCGTCGGGAAAATGGTGCTGAACCGCAACCCGGACAACTTTTTTGCGGAAACGGAACAGGCAGCCTTCTGCCCCGCCAATATCGTGCCGGGCATTGATTTTTCCGATGATCCGCTGCTCCAGGGCCGTATTTTCTCTTACAGCGATACCCAGCGGCACCGGCTGGGAGGAGCCAACTTCACGGAACTTCCCATCAACCGCCCCATTTGCCCCTTCCACAACAATCAGAGGGACGGCTTCCACCGCATGCAGATAGACGCCTCACCGGCCAACTATGATCCCAATTCCATCGGGAACAACTGGCCGAGAGAAACGCCTCCGGAGAAAGGCGGCTTCACTACCAGCCCCCAGACGGTAAGCGGTGTCAAGGAACGTTTGCGAAGCCCCTCCTTCGCGGAATACTATTCCCACCCCCGGCTGTTCTGGATGAGTCAAACTCCGGTGGAACAGGAGCACATTATCAACGCTTTCAGCTTTGAGCTGGGTAAGGTGACGCGCCCCTATATCCGGGAACGCGTGGTGGACCTTCTGACACGCATTGATCCGGACCTGGCAAGCGGAGTGGCCCGCAACCTGGGAATTCAACTCACCAGGGAGCAACTCAGCAGGGAACTTCCCAGGCCCGTCTGCGGCCTGGAACAAGATCCGTCATTGAGCCTGTATGCCCATACGGACGGCAACCTCAAAGGCCTTCGCGTCTCTTTACTGGCAGCGGACGGCGTCAGCCTGAAATCCGTGAAAGAAATCTGCGATGCCCTGCATGAAGAAGGCATCCACCCCCAAATCATTGCCCCACACATGGGAAGCATAACAACGGAAGAAGGGGAAGAGCTGTTTGTTGACGGAACCCTGTCCGGCACTCCTTCCGTCCTGTTTGACTCCGTCATCGTCCCGGAAGGGGAACAAAGCCTCACAACGCTCCTGAAAGACGGAGATGCCAAGTACCATTTGCGCCAGGCCTACAGGCACTTGAAGGCCATCGGACTGCCCGGCAACGCCAAAGCCATGCTTGAGGCAGCCTCCCTGCCCCAGGATATGGATGACGCCGGGCTGCTCATGCCGAAGGACACCAAGTCCCTGATGCTCCCCTTCATCACGGCCATGAAACAGCACCGCGTCTGGAGCCGAGAACCTAAAACCCTTGATTTCGGAGCCTAGATTCGTTTCTTATACAGGAACCGCTTCCATTTACGGGCTGCCCCGCCGAAAGGTGCGGCAGCCGTTTTTCACTAAAAAATCCGGGGGAGTTAAACAACACTTCGGGCAAATTGAAAAAGGGAGGGAGATACACTCAAAACGGGAACGGAAACCGAAATACAGCATGATGATAATTCCTTCTTAAAAGAAAACCCCACAAGCCTTTAAACTTGCAGGGTTTATTAATGGTACACGGAGAGGGATTCGAACCCCCGACCAACTGTGTGTAAGACAGCCGCTCTACCACTGAGCTATCCGTGCATGAGGTGGAAGGAATATATACCGGGAAAGCAGGCCCGGCAAGGAGAAAATGAAAAAAAATGCGTCCTCATTTCCCTGTTCTCCATGACTGTAAAATCCGGACACCACAAATTCCAGAAAATGGAAAGAAGGCAGACAAGGATTTCCTGTCCCTTTCCGGGAATATGTTTCCGTATTATTTCCGGAACCTGCTCCCCTACCTGACATCTACGCGCCGGAGCGCGCGGTAATGCAGGATAATGAAGAGAACGCACAATACGGCTTCGGACCAATAGAACATGTCTAACGCATCCCGACCGGAAGTGAAACCGTAGGAGTGCAGCCCCACTCCCAGCATATTGACGCCCCACCAGGCAAAGGCAATGATAACGCCGCCCACTACATTGCTGAAGTGGAGCAGCCAGGAAGACAGCCATCCGGCTTTCCGGGCATGCAATACGGTCAATTGCCACAGTACAATCATCAACGCTCCGTTTTCCTTGGGATCCCAGCCCCAGAAGCGCCCCCAGGATTCATTGCCCCAAATCCCCCCAAAAACCGTTCCCACCAGCGTAAACACCAGGGAAAAACACAAGATGCCGTAAGCCATGCGGTCCAGGGATTGTTCCGTTTTTCCGCCAATCAGGCGCAAGGGGGAAGCCAGCAGGTATATATGGGAGAGCACCGCCGCCAGCAACCCGGCCGCGTACCCCAGCACAATGGTAATGACATGGGTGGAAAGCAGGAAGTTGGAGCGCAGGATGGCCACCAGGGGATCCATATGGTCCACAGCCTGGGAGGCTTCATACAGAATACCCATCTGACAGGAGAAAGCCCCAAGCAAAAGCCCCGCCGCCAGTACGATTCCCTTTTTACTGAAAAGTTCCACCACAAGAGCGCAGAGCACTCCCATGCAGGCGATGAAGGCAATGGTTTCATACGTGTTGCCCACCGGGGACCTCATGGTGATGAGCATGCGGATGACCAGCGCCGCGGCCAGTACTACGGTTCCGCCCGCGCCTGTCAGCCACGCCAGGCTGAAACCTCCGGGCCGAAGAAAACGCCGCCAGAGGGGAGCGTTGGCGGCAGGGCGGAAAAGCGCACAGAGCAGCAGGCACACGAACGCCGCCACAAAAACGGCCAGGGAAATATAAAGCGGATCCAGACGGTAGTAGAAAATTTCTCTTTCCAGGCTGTGCCGCTCTCCGGCGGAGGCAGCTTCATTGGGTTGCGCCAGCTTTTCCAGCAGCAGGCCTTCCGCTTTCATCCGCAGTGCGGAAGCCTCCGCCCCTTCCATGCCGATAGCTTTGCGTTCCAGTAGGGACGCCATTGCCAAAAAGGCTCCGGCAGCTTTATCCGGGGCAGCCGTCCACAGGCGTTCTCCATCGCGGCCGGCAGAAGGAAACCAGCGTGGGAATTCCATCCGTTCCATGGCGGCAGGGTTTTCCAGCATGATCCGGGAGACAAGCATCCATCCCCGCATTACGTCAAAGTTGCGGGAAAGGGACAAAATTTCCTTCTGGGCTTCCGTCAGATTCGTTTCTCCCAACAAACGGATTTCCCGGACGGCACGGGTCATTTCCTCCCAGCGTTCCGCAAGCTGCGCGTAGGAGTATTTTTTACGCTTGTCTTTCTGGTCCGGCAGGTGCAGGCGCCTGACCACCTCTTCCCGATTGACCAGAAAAACAGGGTATTGTTCCGCCAGTTCCGGACGGAACATGCAGTCCAGCATCCATTCCACCGGGGAGAGCTTCCTTTTCCCTTCCGGCGTATCAACAACAAAGCTTCTTTTGCCCAGTGTCCGGAGCAGATGGAAGCCCGCATAAGTAGAAACAGGCTTCAGGCGGCCGCCGTCCTGGACGGCCATGGCCCCGGCCCGCTCCACCAAAAAGGGAGACCAGGGCACATAATGTTCCACCAGAACCGGATGGACGTCAGGCCGCGCCGCCAGCATGCCGACGCCAAAGATGGCCGCTACCAGCAGGCAAATGCCAACCAGGCGCAGACGTTTTTTCCCGCCTGGGGCGGAAACGGCCTGCAGTTCATCCGTCGCCGCCGTTCCGGCAGATGCCAGACCGGGTTTGCGGCGCAGGTATCTGCCAAAAACACAGGCAAAATGCCACAGCAGCCCTACAGCGATGATGTAGGAGGACCATTTGGGCATTTGCTCCAGGGGATTATGGGAAGCACGGAGAATGGAGATAAGCCTGCCCGGATGCAGGGAATCCTGACCCCAGCTCATCTGGTACAGCGTCCAGCCGGAAAGGCGCAGAGGCTCATTCATGCGGATAACGGCGTCATACTGACCGCCGGATTCCGGAAAAACGGTTATCTGGGATTCATAGGATTTAGGCTTGGAAGTCCCCGGATAAAACTCCGGCACAAAGCGGTTCAGGCGCAAATCAAACGGAAGGGAATACTCGTGCACCCGGTCCCCCTGGGGCAGTTCCACCTGTTCCACAGCCACCGTCATTTTGTTGCCCAGCATGATGCCGGCCAGCAGCAGCAAAATTCCCCCATGAGCCACCAGCACGCCTGCGTGCCTCCAAGTCCACCGGATACGGAATACCCCGCCTATGAGCAGGTTGGCGAACAGCAGGACACAAGTAATGCCCATGCCGGGCAAAGGCAGGGAAATCAGGGAGTTCTCCCCGCCCAGCGGTATCAGCACATAAGCCGCCCCGAAAAAAGACTCTATGGCAGCCTCCGACCCCATGGCAGAAGACAACCGCACCTGGTGCAGCGTCCCGGCAAAGGTCAGCACCAGAAGGATCAGCATCAGGGCAATGCCCAAGCCGTAGCTTCCGGCAAAATTCCAGAGGCTGCGTCCATATTTTTTCCATACCGCATCCGTTCGTTCCCTGTCCATCAGCGTAAGGCGTCCGTAGTCCAAAAAGAGGGCCGATTGCACGATCAACTCGTGAAACCGGCCCCAATCATATTCCTGGAGAAAAGGTTATTAAAAGTTATCCGCCAGTTCTTCAAAGAATGCCTGGGGATGCGCACAGGCCGGACATACCTTGGGGGCAGTGGAACCGGTATGTACATAACCGCAGTTGCGGCACTTCCACTGGATTTCCTTTTCCTTGGCAAAAACCCTGCCTTCGCGCACATTTTCAGCCAGCTTGAGATAGCGGGCTTCATGGTGCTGCTCCACGGAGGCAATCTTGCGGAAAGTTTCCGCAATGGCGGGGAAGCCTTCCCTGTCCGCTACTTCGGCAAATGCAGGATACATGTCGGACCATTCGTCATGTTCACCGGCGGCGGCGGCCAGCAGACAATCCTCCGTAGATTCCAGGGGAGCCGTGCAGACGGCGTGCGTTACTTCAATGCAAGCGTCTTTCAGCAATTTGAAAAATACCTTGGCATGTTCCTTCTCATTGTCGGCCGTTTCCAGAAAGATAGCGGCAATCTGTTCGTAACCGGCCTTCTTGGCTACGCCGGCAAAGTAGGTGTAGCGGTTGCGCGCTTCTGACTCCCCGGCAAAAGCCTTGAGAAGATTCTTTTCTGTTTCTGTTCCTTTGATGGATTTCATAAATTAGTCATCTGGTTGCGTAAACGAAAGCATCCTAATAAGACGCCGTGAAAAAAACAAGCAAATATTGAATGAATCTAAAAAATAGACATATCCGGAAAAACATACGGCAGTTTCCCCATTTGGGAAAACTGTCGCCATGCACGCTTCTGCTGTCCCCCCATACGCGCCGGCAGCAAAACGGCATCCCGGGAAACAGGCAGGAATCCGTACCGCAGCATCAGGCCTAAGCATGAACCGGATCATTTGACACCCCCTGTGCAAACAGTAAAATTAAACGAAAAAAACCCTTAAGCTCCACCCATGAATTCCGCCAATACCCCCTTATTGGAAACCGAGAGATTAATACTGAGAAAATTCACGGAAAATGATCTGGAGGCCCTGTTCAATATTTACAGCAATGAAGAGGTAAACACGTATTTGCCGTGGTTTCCATTAACCTCCCTGGAAGAAGCGGCGTCCCTGTTCAAAGAAAAGTACCGGGAAGTGTACAAACGGCCTTACGGGTATCATTACGCCATCTGCCCGAAAAACAGCAACCTCCCGGCAGGGTATATCCACGCAGGCACGGACGACAGCCATGACCTCGGCTACGGATTGCTTCAGGAGTTCTGGCACAGAGGCTTTGCCACGGAGGCGGCCAGGGCTGTTGTCGCCCGGTTGAAGAAAGACGGCATGCCCTACATCACGGCCACACACGATATCAGGAATCCCCGCAGCGGAGGCGTCATGAAACAGCTGGGCATGCGCTACCAATATTCCTATGAAGAGCTGTGGCAACCCAAAAATATTCCGGTCACTTTCCGCCTGTACCAGTTGAATCTGGATGGACAGGAGGATCGGGTTTATCAGGAATACTGGAACAGGTCATCCGTCCGTTTCAAAGAAACTGATATCTGAATTCCCAATACCTGGCCTCATCTTCAGGAGCTCCTTCCCGCCCTGGGAAACATTGCGGATACCTCCGCATCCGGTTATCTTTCCACCGGTTTTCCGGAGAAAGTCCTGCTCCACGGTTCTTCCAGCCTGTCCGGAACGCTTTCCAACTCCCGGAGTATTTTCTCCCGCTCTCGGGAAATCCGCTCCTGATCCGCAGAGGCCGGAACAGGCTGCTCCCCGGGCAGAGGCATCAGCCCGTCCGCCGTCCTGCCGCCGTCCGGGGCAATCGGCGGAGCAACAACCTTGCTGTCTTCATCCGTTTCCGGTTCAGGGCTGACCGGCTTCTGCTCATCCATCTTTCCGGTACTTTCCGGAACAGCCAGGTTCCGATACAGGAACACCAGGTCCCCCGCCTCCACAGCGCCGCTGCGGATATCCGCAGGAATGCGCGCACGCCCCATTCGCTCCTCCGTCACAATCAGGTTGGCGACTCTGCATTTTTCTTCCCGGCCCGGAGATTGGGAGATAAGCACGGTTCCCGGTTCATAAACATTCCCGGCCAGAGCAATCAGCACATAATGATGATTAGGATACACCTGCTCCACCTTGCCCACATATACGGGGGGAGGGACTGCTTTCTTAACGGGCTGCTGCACCTGCTGGGAACAGGAGGCCCCCAGCACCACAAACGCCGCCAGAACAGGCAGGGAAACAATTCGTCTCATGGGGAGTTTTTTCATCGTTTCATTCCACCAGCACCTTGCGTGGACGGTTGGTATTATCCGCCGGGGCAATAATGCCGCGGGATTCCAGCAAATCCATCATGCGCGCTGCACGGCCATATCCAATGCTCAAACGCCGCTGCAGCAGGGAGGTGCTTACCTTACGTTCCACAACAGCCACTTCCAGGCACTTGGCATAGCATTCCTCTTCCGCGTCATCCAGCGGACTGTCCGCACCTCCGCGGGAAGGCTCGTCCAGGGACTTCTGAACCTCTTCATGGAATTTCTGCTTGGCCTGGGAAGCACAGTGGGCCACCAGGGCTTCCACTTCATCGTCAGAGATAAAGGCTCCCTGCGCCCGCTCCACCTGGGCGGAACCCGGCGGCAAATACAGAAGGTCTCCCTTGCCCACCAGTTTTTCCGCCCCCTGCCTGTCCAGAATCACACGGCTATCCGTACCGCTCGCCACCTGGAAAGCGATGCGCGTCGGGATATTGGCCTTGATCGTCCCCGTCACCACCTGCCTTCTTGGCGTCTGCGTCGCCACAATAAGGTGGATGCCTGCGGCACGGGCCTTTTGGGTAAGACGTCCAATATTCGTTTCTATGTCCGCTCCTACTGTCTGCATCAGGTCCGCAAGTTCGTCAATAATAATGACGATGTAGGGGAAGCGTTCAGGAATAACTCCGTCGTCCTCCAGATCCAGTTCATCATCTTCTTCCACAGGCCATTCCCCCTGGGATTCCAGGTCTCTGGCAATGGATTCCGCCAAAGATTCATCCACCTGCCCGTCTTCCGGTTCCTCCGTCTCTTGCGCAGGAACATCCGGCGGGCGCTTGTTGAAAGCTTCAAAGTTTCGCACACCCACCTTGGCAAAGCAATGATAGCGGTGCTCCATTTCATTCACGCACCAACGCAGGGCATTGGGAACTTTCTTGGGATCCGTCACCACCGGAACAATCAGATGCGGCAGCTTGGAATAAGGCTGCATTTCCACCACTTTCGGATCCACCAGAATAAGCCTCAGTTCATCCGGACGGAATTTCAGGAGCATGGAGGAAATGATGCTGTTGATGCACACGGATTTCCCGGATCCGGTGGCACCGGCCACCAACAGGTGCGGCATGGATGCCAAGTCCCCGATCACGGTGCGTCCATACACGTCTTTCCCCAGCGCCAGCGGAATCTTTTTCTTGGGGGAACAAAAAGCGGGATCCTGCAAAAGTTCCCGCAGGGGAACGGCTACCTTCTTCCGGTTGACAATTTCAATACCTACCGTATCCTTGCCCGGAATGGGGGCCACGATGTTCACGCTTTCCGCCTTGGTCGCCAGCGCAATATCCTTCGCATACTGGTCAAAAGTATTTACGCGCACGCCGCGCGCGGGATACACTTCATAACGGGTGATGGTCGGGCCTCGGGTAATATCCCCAGGCGTCACGTCCACGCGGAATGTCGTCAGGGTATCAATAATCTTCTGCTGTATTTCCAGCATTTCTTCCTTGTCCTCTGCCGTAGGGCCTTCCGGCTTTTCTTCATAATGCAGCAGTTCAAAGGGAGGCAGCTCATACTCGCGGAATTCCTCCGTGGGCGGAGTGGACAATTTGGAAAAAGGCTGCTCTTTAGGCGCGGGCTTCATTTCCGCCGGTTCCGCAACGGTAATCCTGGGGCGCGGAGCCAGGGGAAGGCGGCCCTGGGTGCGCGGGGCGCTGGGAGGCGGGACAGAATCCTCCGGCTTGGACGGAGCAACCGCCGCCGCTTCATGATACAAACTTTCCAGATCGTCCCCGGTGCGCTGCAGACGGGGAACGGAAGCCCGGCCCTTTCTGACCGGTCTGGGAGCGGACAAAGCGGCGTCTTCCATGCTGGCCCTCACGCGGGCAGCTTCCCTGGCAAGCAGAGCGGTCTGTCGCGCCAGTCTTTTTTCCTTCCTGTTCATACGCCAGGCACTCCATTCCCGCAACATGGCCCGGCAAAACGGACGGGGACGCATCCCGACTGCATAAACCAGGGCCAGCAAATAGCCCAGCCCGGAAAAAGCCAGCACAGCGGATCTCCCGGCCAACGGAAGAAACAGACCAGTTCCCAGCAAATGGCCCGCCAGCCCCCCGGCGCCCTGAATCTGGTGGCGTGCCACCCATTCATTACCCGGCACATGCCCGGCCGTCAAAAACAGGCATCCGAATAACAGCAGGAACAAACCGCCGTAAACCACGCTTCGGGGCAGCCTTCCATGGTGAAGCAAACGGTAAAGCCCCCACCACTCCAACAGGATAACCAGCATCCAGGCCATGGCTCCCAGCATCCAATAAAAAATTCCCGCACCATATAATCCCGCCGTTCCCAGCACATTGGAAGTACCAGGAATTACCAGCCCGGAGCCATTTAAATAACTCCAGCCTATTTCTCGCACATCAAATGTCAGCATAGCAGCCAGAAGAGCCGCCCCCCCCAACAAAGACACGGCACCCCATGCCATTCCAATCCAAACAGGGGAACGCCCCTCTTCATGCTCAAATGCATGACGCTCCTGCATATCCAATGCCATACCTGTTTCTATCCTAGCAATTCTTCGCCCCAAACTCAAGGCTAAACAGGGAAGAAAAAGAATCGCCCGAATCCGCTTCCCTCAAGACAGGAAGTGCCGGCTTACGGACCGGAAATACGGTTTTTTAAACACTTTTGCCACTCTGGAAGAGTATCGCTAGGAATTCCTTTTTTTACCTGAGAAAAGACCGTCCCTGCACCGCAAATCAATAAAACCGAATCAATTTCAATGACTATTTTTCATATCCATTTGATTATTTATTATTAGCCTAAATATCTATTACAAAAAATATACCGTTCGACATTTTTTCATGAGTTATGAAACATCCAGCGAATTTCAAATCCGTTACTTACTGAAATCAGTTGCTGTTTACCTGCTATTTATGAGAAGAATCGCCTCTATTTCCATGTTGGCTGTGGTATCCGCGCTTTCCGCGAGTGCTGCTACTGTATTATTTGATTTTAACAGTTCTCTGCTTCCGGAAACTCCTGCCAAGACTGTTTCTGTAACCGATTCCGGTTCAGGATTTGTTGCAACCCTGGCTACGGCATCCTCTTCCGCGAATCTGGGTTCTGCTTCTTCCGCCGCTTCTGGGGACTGGGTTTCCTCCGGAACTTCTTTTGATACACAGGGATTGGATTCTTTCATGGAAAACCAGATTTCTTTCGGAAACTCTTGGCAGACCTTTATCTCCGGCCCCAAAGGATCTTCTCTTTCCCTGACTATTTCCGGTCTGGTGGCTGGTGCTTCCTACCAGATTGCCCTTGTTACCGGGTGTCCGTTTGAGGGGGCCGGTGCCTGGAATTCCCTGGTGACTTCCAATACCTACGGCAGCGCGGATCCTTCCATAGGTGCGAACTCTCAGACAATTCAGGCCCGGACTCCCACGGGGTACACCATTAGTGACGTTATTGCCAATGAAGATGGCGAAATTATTCTGACGGTGAATACTCCGGGTTCCGTCCACACGCCTACGTTCAATGCTCTGGCTATTTCCGGAGAAACAGCCAGCGTTCCGGAACCGGCCACGGCGTCCCTGAGCCTGCTGGGGCTGGTGGCCCTGATGGCTCGCCGCCGAAGAGCTTGAGAATCTCTTTTCCGGCAGTTAAAAATGTTGTTGCCTGCAAGGTTCTGCCTTGCAGGCAATTTTTTGTAATCATCCGATTTGAGAAAACTGGGCCGTCCGGGTGACCGTTTTTTCCTGGCGGAACTCTTGCTCCGGAGGAAATAAGGCTCCTGCTTCTTTGACATTGCGGGAACGTTCTTCATCCGTTACTCTTTGCTCTGCCGTAGAGAGAAATGATCATCATTGCGTGGAACGCAACAGGGAATTGATTCCGCCGGATACGGATATGTTCCGGGTCATGGACGGGGCAGGGGATGGAATTCCCGGTGTCTTTGTGGATCAGATGGCGGATCGTATTCTCGTTTCCACACGCGGCTGTTCCATTCCTGCAGACCTGGAAAGCGAACTCCGGGATACGGGCATGCCCGTATCCCATAAAAAACTGGAACGAAACCAAAAAGAGACGTTCTGGACATCTTGGTTTTCTGTGGCGGTGTTATTCCCGTCCGGGACTATGACTTCCTGAAGGAAAACGGAGTTGTGGCTATCTTCGGCCCGGGTATCAACATTCCGGAAGCTTCCAGGGGAATCGTGGAAGCTCTTAACGAACAGTATGCTGAATAAGTATAAATCGTTGTTGGTCAATGTAATGACCTGTGAGAAACCGGATGAAAAATTCGGACTCTTTTTTTGCGGGCGGATTAACTATCCGCTGTCAAACTATTTTTTTAAAAAAAAGGAATTTACGCAGATTCACAGGCGGAAAAAACAGATTGGCAAATCATAGAGAATATCTGTGAATGTTTTTTGGCCGAGCTTATTTCAAATTTCATGATATATAATAAATATAATTTGATTTTCAATCAATTATGACATTTACCCATCATTGTGCGAGGACATTGTGCAATACATGGTTTTTTCCAGCGGATAGTTAATCCGCTAATTGAGAATGCTCTTCCTCATGGCATTGAAATTACAATCCGTTAACCAGTCACGACTTTCATGTGCAGGCAAGTCAGCGGCCACTCCCCGGCATTTTACCCGGCGGTACTGCTTCTGCCAGTATCTTTTCATTATTGATGATTATTTTCCCGATTTTTCCATGTGAGGGGAAATATATCCCCCTTTTTCAAACCCTTGCTTGTTTCAAACAAAAAAAATCAAAATCATCAAATTTAAAATGATGACTGAACATATAGCGGCCTTTTTCTTTCAAACTTCCGGAAGATTAAAAGCATGGAGGGCATCACGCCATTCCCGTGGTGCTTCCGGGCCAAGGAAGAAAATCCTTTGAGCCGGAATGGCCTCTTTCCCTGTTTTTATCGCCATCTTTCCTCCCAAAAGCAACGTTTCCTCCTCCCTCACCAAATGAATACAAACAACCTCATCAATAAAGTCATTCTGTGCTCCCTGGCCATGGCCGGAGCCGCTCTCCTGCCCTCCTGCGTCAGCCCCAAGGAAGTCCTCTATATCCAGGATGTTTCCGGAAACTCCAGGGAAACCATCAAGGCAAACTACCAGACAACCATCCAGAAGGATGACCAACTCTATATCGCAGTCAGCAGCAAGCAGCCGGAGCTCACCGCCCCCTTTGCCATGTCTGAAATCGGTTCCTCCAGCGGCACCTCCAGTAACAAACCCAAAGGATATCTGGTGGATGCCCAGGGCTGCATCGTCCTGCCCGTCATCGGCAAAATGAAGGCTGCGGGCAAAACCTGCTCCCAGCTGGCCTCCGACATTGCCGCTACTCTCAAGAACAATGACTACATCCGGGATGCCTCCGTCAATGTTCAGATCATGAACTTCAAATTCTCCGTTCTGGGCGAAGTCAATGCTCCCGGAACCTACACTATTGAAGGACAGCGCGTAACCATTCTTGAGGCCATCAGCCGGGCCGGAGACCTTAATATTGACGGCAACCGGGACGTCACGCTAATCCGGGAAACCAACGGAACCCGCCAAATCGCCAGTATCGACCTGCGCAGCAAGGATTTGTTCACTTCTCCTTATTATTACATCCAGCAAAACGACATCATTTACGTGACACCCTCAGACCGCAAGGTCAACACGCGCAGCGACGCTGCTCAATGGTACGGCTGGGGCCTCTCCGGGCTTGGTGTCACTCTGGCCGTGATCGCCCTGTGCCTGTAACGGACATTCCGCCTCTTTCTCATCCGGCTTAATCATACCTGTGAACGGAAATATAGGGACGGTCCGATTGCATCGGACCGCTTCCCCAGGGGTCCAGTATTTCCAAACAACATTCCACCCTCTTTCCTCCATGGCAAATAATACCGCTCCCACTCCGCCTGTTACGGAAAACACAGAAGAAACAACTTCCCTGGACACGGTGCTGCTCGTCCTGCGCCGCTACTGGTTTATCATCATTCTGGCAGCCCTCGCCGGAGGTACGGCGGCTTACTACCTAGCCGGCCGACAGAATTACATTTACCAGAAGACGGCCAGCGTCCTGATGCGCGATGCCAAAACGAGCAGTGACGCATCTTCGGAACGCATTATGGCAGAGCTGGGCATCGATTCCGGCGCAGCCAACCTGGCCAACGAAAGCTTCATCCTCAAATCCACCGCATTAATGAAAAAAGTGGTGGAAGACCTCAATCTCAACACTTCCTATTGGCAAAAAAAAGATTTCAGGGAAATCGACCTCTACAAAACCAGCCCCCTGCTGGTCCATTTTGAACGGATCGATAAGCAACGAGCCTGTACCCTGCAGATCACGCCTCTAGATGAAAAGAGGTTCATGCTTAGCCATTCCAATAACCAGGGGGAATCAGTCCAGCTGGAAGGGTTTTACGGAAAACCTCTTACACTTCCCTTTGCCGTCATTTCCATCCATCCAACATCCCTGATGACCGATGCGTGGAATGAAAAAACTGTCATTGTCCGGCACAAGCCCGTGCTTGAAACTGCTAACAACCTGCTCCACGGACTGACAGTCACCCGTCCGGACGCCAAAGAATCCAGCCTTCTGGAAATGTCCCTGACGGCCAGTAATCCCCAGAAAGCGGAAGACGTCCTCAACCACCTCATCCAGGTTTACAACCAAATTTCCAAGGATGAACGAAACAAGGCGGCCCTTAAAACGGAAAACTTCATCCAGAGCCGCCTGAAAGAACTCGGAGCCGCCCTGAGTGACGTGGACAAAAAGATCACCGAATTCAAGACGAAAAGCGACATTGTCAAGGATACGGATACCACCATGAGCGCGGACTTCAGCACGTCCCAGGCGCTGGAAAAAGAAATTTTCGATCTCGAAACACAAATCAAACTGGCAGCCATCCTGGCAGACAATCTTAAGGAAACCGAACGCAAACAGGGCCTGATTTCCGTGGAAACCGGACTTCCCGATTCCGGTATTGCCCGGCAGATAGAACACTATAACGAAGCCTATCTGGAATATCAGAAAATTGCAGGAAGCGCCGGTTCCCAGAACCCAATTACAGTGAGCTTGCGCGACAGGATGAATTCCACCAGGGCGGCCGCCAACAAAGCTCTTTCCAACTACCGTAGCAATTTGAATCTCAAGCTCAACCAGCTCATCAGCAAACGGGATTCCCTTACTGAACGACTCACGGAGACAGCAAGCAGGGAACAGGAAATCATTCCCCTGGTCCGCGAACACAAGGTTAAGGAGGAACTTTACCTGATGCTCTTAAGCAAGGAACAGGAAAACGCCCTGGCTATGGCGGTAACGGAATCCAGCGCCCGGGTTCTGGAAACCGCCCATGGGCCCAACTTTCCCATTTCCCCAAAAACCATTCAATACATCGCGGGAGGAACGGCGGGAGGTGCCCTGTTCAGCATATTTGCCTTCATGGGAGCGGCCATGTTGAACAACAAGGTTAACAATAAACACGATCTCCCGTCCACAAACAGGCAGCCTGTCATTGCCGAACTGCCCCAGATGAACAAAAAAGAAAGTAGAAATACCGGTCTTTTCATTCAGGACGAACATTCCGTCATCGCGGAATGCTTCCACATCCTGCGCAATAACGTAGATTCCATGCTCCCCAGGCCGGAACAGGGAGGACACGTCATTCTGGTTACCTCTACCCTCCCCGGAGAAGGGAAAACCTTCACCTCCGCCAATCTGGCCGCAGCTTTCGCCTATGCCGGCAAAAAAGTACTGCTTATTGACGGAGATTTCCGCAAATCCTCCCTGACCCGGCGTCTCGGCGGTTCCGGACGCAAAGGATTCACTTCCATTCTGCTCCAACAGAGCTCCGACACCACCGGCATCATTCGCCCCCTAAGGGAAAACTCCCGCGGAATGGATATCCTTTACACCGGCCCCATGGTGCCCAATCCGGTTACCCTGCTCAGTCATCCTCTGCTGGGTCAAATCCTGGGCATCCTGAAAAAACAATATGACGCCGTTATCATCGACGCTCCGCCCTACGGCATTCTGGCAGACACCGCCATTCTGGCATCCCTGAGCGATATTACCCTGTACGCCGTGCGCAGCGGAAAAATCGACAAACGGTATCTGCTCCAAATCCAGCAACTGGCCGATCAGGGAAAACTTCCCAATATGGCGTACATCATCAACGGCGTCAACTTCAAGTCCTCCAGTTACAGCTACTATGGCTACGGATACGGTTACCAATACGGATACGGCTCCGGAGAACCACGGCAAACCACCAGGAAACAAGATTAATAAGACACAGGCAATGCATAAGCCCAAGGCTTTCTTCCCTGCTCTTTACTCTTTTCGGCAGCAATCATGTTCGGCAACCTGTTCACTCCCCGGTATGCGACATCCAGCCTCTTTCCGGACGGCATGGACATGCACACCCATATTCTATGGGGAGTTGACGACGGAGCCGCCTGCCTTGAAGAAAGCCTGGGAATCATTCGCCGGCTCAAGGCCATGGGACTCAAAGGAGCTTACTGCACCCCCCATATCATGGCGCGCTACCCGGACAATACGCCCGATTTCCTGCGCCGCCGTTTTGACCAGTTGCTTGCCGACACCAGGGAAGAACAATTCCAGCTCCGGCTCGCGGCGGAATACATGCTGGACAACCAGTTCAATGAGCAGCTGCGCCGATACACTCCCCTGACCTACGACGGAATCCACCTGCTGGTGGAACTGCCCCAGTACTACCTTCCTGGCGCCTGGAAGGACATGATCAGCTCCGTCCGGGACAAAGGCTATACCCCTGTCCTGGCGCACCCTGAACGCTATGGCCGCCTCCTGCAACAGGAAGATTTCCTCCAACTGGCCCGGCAGGAAGGCGTCAAATATCAGGGCAATGTCGGCTCCCTGAAAGGATTTTACGGCAAATCCGCCGCAGCCCTGGCACAAACGTTCCGCACCCGTCAACTTTACGAATGGTGGGGGACAGACAGCCACAACATCGCCATGGCCAAACGCATGCCTCTGAAAAACTAACTCCGCCTACCCTATTAACAACCTCTCGTACTACACCCATGTCAGCCCCTATAACTAATATCCCCTTCAGCAACCCGCTGTATCGTAATCATAATTTTTACAGACGCTACGGAAAACGCGCCCTGGATTTCACGGGTGCACTCTTCGGCCTTATATGCCTGTTTCCGGTATTAGCCATTCTGGCTATTCTGCTGGCCATCGTCCAGCGGACATCTCCCTTCTTCCTGCAAAAGCGCATCGGGCACGGCCTCAAACCCTTTCATATCATCAAATTCAAAACCATGAAAGACACCAGGGACAAAGAAGGGAACCTGCTCCCGGATGAAGAACGCACAACAGTCTTGGGCTCCCTGCTGCGCAGCACCTCCTTGGACGAACTGCCTGAACTCATCAACGTTCTGTTGGGGGACATGAGCTTTATCGGCCCACGCCCCTGGATTCCCGATCAAATGGCCATTTTTACCCCTTCCACCCGGAAAAAAAGAATGTCCCTGCGCCCGGGCATCACGGGGCTGGCCCAGATTCGCGGGCGCAACAACCTCACCTTCCGTCAGCGGGTATGTTATGACCTGAGCTACCAACGCCACCTGACCTTCCGGTACGACCTGAATATCCTTTTTTACACCTTCCTCAAGGTTGTCGAGAGAGAAGGTATTCAGCAGCGTCCGGATGCCCTGAGTACACCGGCCCGTGTACTGAAGCCCAGAGATTTGATGACCTACGGATTGAAAGAAAATACGCAACTCATTTTAAGAAGTATCCGAAAAGAACCTGTCCCCTCCTTGAGCGTACCCGCCCATCCCTTGATCCCCAAAGACTTGCCTACCAAAGGTCTCAGGGCAAATACCCAGCTTATCATGAGGAGCCATCAGAAAAGCATCCAATAAATTTCCTCCACTCCCCCCCGCCAAAAATGAAAATTTCAGTCATTACGGTTTGTTATAACAGCATTGCAACACTGCAAGACACGCTGGAAAGCATTCTGCGGCAAACCTACCCGGACGTGGAAAGCATTGTGGTGGACGGGGCCAGCAAGGACGGAACCGTGGAATTGATTGAAAAATACAGTCATCAATTTTCCGGCCGCATGAAATGGCTATCCGAGCCGGACAAGGGAATTTATGATGCCATGAACAAGGGGATAGGCATGGCCACAGGAGATGTCATCGGTTTTCTGAATGCGGATGACTATTACCAGGACGAAAATGTACTGAAAGCCATCGCCAGGGCATTTGCCTGGCATGGAACAGATGCCGTACACGGTAATCTGCACTACATCAACGGAGTAAGGGACACCGTACGCACATGGCGCGGAACGGAATACAGTCCTGGATCCTTCCAGCGCGGCTGGAGCCCGGCACACCCCACATTCTATTGTAAAAAGGACTGCTTTACCCGTTACGGCGGCTTTGATCCTGCTATAGGCAGCGCGGCGGACTTTGAGCTGATGATGCGCTTTATAGAAAAAAACAGCATTTCCACCGCCTATATCGACCGCGACATGGTATTCATGCGCACCGGAGGCTCCAGTACGGCGGGCCTGAGAGCCATTCTGAGGAATACGCGCCAGAACAAGCAGGCATTCAAAAAAAACGGCATCCCTTACCCGTGGCATTACGGAGTAACCCGGCTGCTGGCCAAGGCTGGCAGTATGCGCAATCCCATCCTTTACCTGTTCAAAACCCGTTAAATTTTCTGTTCCCATTCCTTTCCGTCACGCCGTCATGAACCTGATTTTCTATTTTGACCAACCCATCCTGCCCCGTGCGGGAGGAACGGAACGGGCGGCATATCTTCTGGCGCAAGCCCTGTCGCGGCACGGCCACCGTATTTCCTTCCTGTCTCTCCAACAGGCGGATGTTCCTCCCGGCGGACTGCCTTATTTCACCCTTCCGCGGCAGGACACGCTCTTCTGCAGGGAAAACAGGGAATATGTGGAAAATCTATGCTCCGCACAAAAGACGGACGGCATCATCAACTGCGGGGCCAATCAGGATGACTCCTTTTTCTTCAGCCATGAACACCTTGACATCCGGGCTTCCATCATTTCCTGGATTTCCTTTGACGTCCGCACAGGGCTGGATTATTTCTCCTGCCTGCTCCGGAAGGATTTCTCCACCTGGGGCAATACCATGAAAACGCTGTTGCGCCATGCGCTGCTGCCCTGTAAAAAACACGCGGCCGTCAGCAACAAGATGAGGAAATACAGGGATATGTTCCGCGGATCGGACAAGGTGGTCTTTCTCTCCCCCCGGTATACGGAAGACGCCCTCCAGCTGGCGGGCCCCCCGGAAAGGGCCCGGCTGTACGCCATTCCCAACCTGCTGACTTATGATCCCGTTCAGCCTGACCTTTCCGGGAAGGAAAACGCCGTTCTTTATGTGGGACGGATGGCGGATTCCCCCAAAAAGGTGGATCGCCTGCTGAACGTCTGGAAAAAAGTGCAGCCGCTTCATCCGGACTGGCATCTGTACCTGGTGGGGGATGGCCCGGAACGCGGCAATCTGGAACGGATGGCGGCGCGGCTGAAGCTGGAAAACATCCATTTTGAGGGCGTCCGGGAACCCTCTTCCTATTACCGCAAGGCCAGAATACTCTGCCTCACCTCCACCCACGAAGGTATGCCCATGGTGATTAACGAAGCTCTCTCCTACGGCTGCGTCCCCGTGGTTTTCAACAGTTTCCACGCTGCTGAAGACATGCTGCCGGACCGGGAGACGGGACGGCTCATCCCGCCCTTCAGCCTGCGCCTCTTCGCGCGGGAACTGGATGAACTGATGAAAGGCCCCTACGTCCCTCCCTGCACCAAAGTATTAGCGAACTATCAACCGGAAAAGGTTATTCCCCTGTGGATGGAATGCCTGCAGGACCAGCCATGAGCAACATCGTCATCTATCTTCCCAATGAACCCCTGGGCAAACAGGGCGGCATGGAGCGGGCCACTCATCACCTGGCAGCCATGCTTGCCGGTGAAGGCCACCGGGTAACCCTCCTCTGCAGAAATAAAAACAGGCTGGGGGAAAAATACGTGCCTCCGGTGGATCTCGTGTTCATTCCCGCCTCCCTCAGCCGGAGGGAAGAACAGAATTTTCTGCTTAACCTGATTAAGGAAAGAGGAATTGAGACCATCATCGACCAGACGGAAGGAGGAATTGTGGGGCGGTGGGGAATTTTCCGGCGTCGCGGGCCCATGAACGGGGTTTCCGTTAAACTCATTGCCGTGCAGCACAGCTCCCAATATACCTACCTGAAACATTACCGGACCGTCAACCGGAAGCCCTCCGGACGCGGCCTGATCGGCAAGACACGTTCATTTTTCTATAATACGTTTATCCTGGCATTAAAAAAATGCAGGGCCGTTTTGCTTCAGCGCAGCCTGTTCCGGGAACTGGCTTCAGACTATGACCAGATAGTGACGCTCTCGGAAGGGGGCATTGAAGAATTCAAAAAACTGTGTCCCTCCGTCCCCGGGAACAAGCTCTCCTGTATTCCCAATATCGTGGAACCGCCCTCTCTTCCCAGGGAAGAGAAAAAAGAAACGCGCTGCCTGTTTGTCGGCAGGCTGGACAACCCCTCAAAAGGAGTGGACAGGCTCCTGCGCATATGGGAAAAAGTGGAAAAAGCATGCCCGGACTGGCATCTGGATATTGTGGGTGACGGGCCGGATGCGGATCTGCTTAAGGATTCCGCCCAAAAACTGGGGCTTTCCCGAATTGCCTTCCACGGCTTTCAAAATCCGGAACCTTACTATTCCAGAGCCTCCGTATTCTGCATGACTTCCACGTTTGAGGGATTCGGCCTCGTTCTTGTAGAAGCCATGCAGCACGGGTGCGTTCCTATTGCCTTTGACAGCTACCCTGCCGTCCGGGATATTATCTCCCACGGGGAAAACGGCATCCTCATTCCCCCCTTTCAGGAAGAAGATTACTCAAACGCTATCATGGCCCTGACGAACAATCCCGACGAGATGAAACGGTTCAGCCTTCACAGCCTCAGCATATCCCAAAAATTCAGCCCCGCAAACCTGGCATCCAGGTGGAACGCCATTTTGTAGGATCAGAAAAACGTTATCAAATCATTGGCAGAGATGAAAATTTGTTTTGTCGCATGGTCGGATTTCGGAATAGGAGGCGTCCCAAAAGTGCTGACCTGTCTGATGGACGCCTTGTCACGCAACCATGACGTAAGCCTCTATTCCCTGAAAAACCTTCCGCAGTCAGGCATTCACGGAATCAACCGGGAACAAATTCATATCTACTGCAAGGAAATGAATTTATATGAGAAAGTTCGCCGCTCCGCGGCGGACATTCTTGTCACCAAAACCCCTCTGTTCAGCTCCGCCCTCGGCTGCCGGCTATACGCGGCCGCGCGCTACACGTCAGGCTTCAAAAAAGCGCTGACGAACCACCTCAATAAACATCAATATGATGTGGTCATTTTCGGTTCCGGATTTGAAGACTCCCTGCTTCTCGCCCTTACCAAAAAGAAGCTCCTGCCCAGCATGAGAATCATGACGTGGTCCCATGCCTCCTATGACAATTATTTCACCAACATGGGTGCCTTCTTCTCCCGGTACATGAAGGAGGCCATCAAGGCGTATTACCATCGTTTCGATGAAGTCATCGTCCTGTCTGACGGGGACGAAAAAGAATTCAAGGAAAAACATCATCTTCCCGCCCGCCGGATTTACAACCCCAACACGATGAAACCGGCCGGAAAATCGTCCCTCACCAGCAAAACGTTCGTTTACGTCGGAGCTCTCTCCCGCCAGAAAGGGACTGATCTGGCCGTCCGCGCGTTCCGCAGATTCATTGAAACGGACCAGGAATGGAATCTCCATATTTATGGGGATGGCCCGCTGAAAGGATGGATTGAAGAATATGTATCCTCCCACGGTTTGAGCCAAAGAATCATCCTGCACGGGCCAAACGGAAACATGGTGGAAGAATTTCCCCGCCATTCCATCCTGGTCTTTCCCTCCCGCTGCGAAGGCTTCGGCCTCGTCCAGGTGGAAGCCATGTGCTGCGGACTGCCTATTCTGGCGGCGGATATACCTATCTGCCGGGAAATAGTGGGCAAACATCACGCCGGCATCTTTTTTGAGTCGGACAATCCGGAAGACCTGTGCCGGGCCATGCGCGAGATGACGGCCTCGGACCTCTCCACCTACGCGGCAAACGGACTGGCCGCGGCGCCCCTGTTTAATTTGGAGCAGACTGTCTCTGAATGGGAAAACATGTTCAACGCAGTAAAATCATGAAACATTTAACATTACTGGAACCTATCAGAAAAGAAGGCAATTACCAATTCTTCATGCAATGGTTCGCGGACGCATGGACAGCCAGCGGAGGACAAACGGTCAAGGGAATCTCCGCTCCGTGGAATCTGCGTCTGTTGATTGCCAAATCCTGCGTTTCACGGAATTTCCGCCTGTTCACCAGTTCACGCAGGGCGCTGCTGGTGCCGGGAGCCGGTTATCCGGATTCATTCGCGTGGCCGTTCGGTTATGCAAATGAAATCGTGCCCATGCTGTGGGACGTCTGGCCCCGGTACTGGCCGCGCCTCATCTCCTCCCTGAAACGCCACCATGTGCAAACATTGTTGTGCACCTCATCCCAGGTTTGCGGATACGTGGCGGAAAAACTTCCGCATATTCACGCGGTTCATGTTCCGGAAGGCATAGACCCCGCCGGCTACCGGGACGGAGGCCCCCTGGAGGAACGCCGGACGGACATTCTCCAGATCGGTCGCCTGATGCAGCCCGTGCACGAGGCCATTCTTCAAATGCGGCAGTCGTCTCCCCGCCTCAGCTATTTTTACCCGGAAGAGCCGGGCCGCCTCGTCTTTCCGGACTTCCCTTCCCTGTGCGAAGGGCTGGCTTCCTCAAAAATCGTCATTTGCTACCCGCGCTGCCGAACCCACCCGGAAATGGCGGGCGATGTGGAAACGCTGACGCAGCGCTACTGGGAATGCATGCTCTCCGGAACGCTCATTGTCGGCCATGCCCCCAAAGAACTGGTCGATCTGCTGGGGTACAATCCCGTCATTGAACTGGAGACGGATGAGGACATCGGCAACCGGTTCTCCCAGATTCTGGACAACATCTCCTCCTATCAGGAACTGGCGGATAAAAACCTGGCCGCCGCCCGGGAAAACGCATCATGGGATACAAGAATGACCCGTATTCTCCAGCAACTGCGCCAACTGGGATATATGCAGTAACAGTCTTTTTCAGTTTCACTCGAATTCAGCGGATCCGGATATGGCCACACTCTGCAAATACTGGGCTTTCGCCTTCATTCTCTGCCAGCTTGGCCAGCAGCACATGGCCTTAAACGGCATTGGCTCCATGGGGTCTTTCCTCCTGCTGGGTCTGGGGGCTCTTTTGCTGCTGATCAACGCCGGACGCGTACTTGACCGGAAGACGATCGCATCATCCTCTTTCATTTATTCCTTCGTCTTCATCTTCATCCTGTACCAATTCACATTCGGTATTTTTAACCTCAATGAGAAAACGGGGATTTATCTGCTTGCCAAGGTCGTCTGCTGCCTGATGATTGCGCTTTCCGTCCAGAAGGACCCGTCACTTTATTTGCAGCGTCTCATGCCGGTTCTGGCGACCGTCACCACCGTGCTCATCCTTATCGGCTTTGTCCACAATAACGTTGTTTTTGAGGGACGCTACACCCTGGGGTTCTGCAACGCGAATGGTCTGGGAGCCGTCTCCTCATTATGCGCGGGGGCCATGATTCTGGATTCTTCCGACCGTTCAAAGAAAAAAATCGCCATCATTCTTCTATGCGCCCTGGCCACATTCCTCTCCGGCAGCCGGGCTTCCATAGGCATTCTCTGTTTGACCTTCATCATCAAATACGGTCTGAACATCAAATTTCTGGCGGTGCTTCTGGCCGGAATCCTCACCTGGCAAATCATCCTGCCCATGACGGGAATCTCTTCCACCGGCCTGAACCGGTTCACGGAATCCGTGGAAAATATGGATTTTTCATCCTCCCGGGAAGGCGAACGGAAAGCAACCCTCATCATGATCGCCGAATCCCCCATCCTGGGAAACGGCTTTGACGTGGAACAGAGCGAAAAAGCCAAGACGGTAAGCGGCCTGGGCTCCCATAACGGCTATCTTGACATCATGAAAATGATAGGCATTCCCTACTCCATGTTACTGTTTGCGTTCATGGCGTATTATACTTTCACCGTCTGGCGGAAATTCCACAAATCCGCTTGCGATTATGACAGGATACACCTGTTCGTCATTATCTCCGTTCTCATCGCCGCCAACTTTGAATCATACCTGTGGGGAATCAACCAGGTGGTCACCACCCTGTTGTTCACATCCTTCGCCGTATTGCAAAAACGCATGACAGACCTTAAACATGGAATCTGAAAAAACATACTTCTACCCCGTCCTCTCGGACTATGACTTCGGCTGGTTCCGTTTATCAGGCCCGGGGCTTGCCAACTGCATGTTTGTGGCGGCTCGCGCCTACATACTCAGCAGGCGGGAAAACGCAGGCTATATTTCCCCCACCTGGACCAAACTCAGCCCGGGAACCTTCCTGCGCCGGGAGAAAGATAAAAGAGTCTATTTCAAAATTTTCAATGAACTGGGAATCAGCGGATTCAAAAAAATCCGACTGCTGCTTGCGGAAAAATTGCGCCCCGGCTTCCGGAGGGTGAAACAAGTCCGCGGCATGGGGGAATACTTCGACGACCTCAATGAACACATGGACCTGGTGCATGAATTCATAGAAAAAATCACCAGGGAGGAAATTATTGAAAACGTGCGTCCGGAAGCCCTGAAGGACTGCATCGCCATTCACGTTCGGCTGGGGGACTATTCCCCGGAGATGCGGGTGGATATCCTCTGGTACGTGAATCTCGTCAAGGAAATCCTGTCCATCAGGCCGTCCCAGCAATTCCTCCTCTTTTCCGACGGCTCGGACGAAGAGCTGAGGGAGCTGCTGGCCCTGTCCAACACCAGGCGCGCGTTTTACGGCAACGCCTACGCGGACATGTACGCCATCAGCAAATGCAAATGGGTTATCGCTTCAGACTCCACATTTTCCGCCTGGGGGGCATTCATGGGGGAACGCCCCATCCTGTTCAACAAAAGGCATTTCAAGCGGGTGTTCCGGAACCGCGTTCCGGAAGCCGTTCTGGGGGACAGCACCCGCATTCCGGATGAATTCAAAACGCTGCTTTAAATATGAACAAGCAATATGACTTCATCTACCTGACCAATACGCCCTCCTTCTACAAGGCAAGGCTTTGTGAGGAACTGGCGAAAAAACACTCCGTTCTTCTGGTCCTTTACGGCTATGGGGCGGAAGCGGTCAATACCCGGCTTTCCGGCAATGAGAACGGCTTTGACTACTTCTTTCTGCATGAGGGAGACGCGGGGAAAAGAAACAAGGCCCTTGTCCTGTTCAGGCTTCTGAAGCTGATGGCCCGGGTCCGGGCCCGCAGAGTGCTGTTCTCCGGCTGGATGGCGCCGGAATACAACATCTACAGCTTTCTTTCCTCAAAACGCCGCAATGCCGTCATCTGCGAATCGTCAGCCATTGATTCCGGCATGAAAGGCTGGAAAGGCCTGCTTAAAAAAGCCGTCATACGCCGCATGAGCGCGGCGCTGCCTTCCGGTTCCCCCCACCGCGCCCTGTTTGAGCATATCCGCTACCCGGGCGACATCCACGTCACGGGCAGCGTCGGCATCTTTAACATGGAA
>OMDM01000066.1_pt1 | contig 51519 bp, 48 predicted proteins | sample 1673801 | NCBI WGS metagenome assembly OMDM01 (sample SAMEA103958127, study PRJEB25191) | human gut metagenome | biome: human-associated habitat [ENVO:00009003]; feature: intestine environment [ENVO:2100002]; material: feces | place: Germany | collected 2013/2015 | reverse complement strand
GGAAGCAACGGATTTGTTGACGTAGCCGCCGGTTCGTATTGCTACAACGCCGTGCAGTGGGCAGTGGCAAAAGGCATCACCAAGGGAACCGATACGACGCACTTCTCGCCGAATGCAACCTGCACTCGCGGCCAGGTCGTAACGTTCCTGTATAGAGCAGAATAAGCGTACAAATACAAACGCACCGCACGAAACTCGTGCGGTGCGTTTTCTTATCAAATTTCAATGTTTATCAGCTGTGCATGAGACCGGCGGTTTTGGCCTTGCTCTCGTTGAAGCGCTTCAGGAATGGCTTGAAGGCCGTGTGCAGCAGGATGCCTGCCGGGATCGCGATAGCCGCCATGAGCAGCAGAACGAGGATGCATTTGAAATAGGTGCCGTTGTAGCTGCCTGCGATAGTTTCGCGCATTGCGTTCATTGAGTACTTAAACGGCATCACACCGTACAGCACCTGGAAGAACTTCGGCAGCATCTCGACGGGGTAAGTGCCGCCGGAGCCTGCGACCTGAATGACCAGTACGATGATCGAGAACGCCTCGCCGACATTGCCGAATGCGAACACAAAGCCGTAGTTTACAAGCGTTGCGACAAGGCTTGCGAGCGCCGCGGCGAGCCAGAACAGGAAGGGGTTATAGCACTGGATGCCGATGTAGAAGAGGTTGCCGAGCACGGTTATGAGCGCCGTGAGCTGGCCGATTGCAAAGAAAACAAAGTATCGGCCGAAATAGGCTTCCGTGGCAGTAAGAGTAGGGAATTCCGAACGGCGCTTGATGTGCGGATGCATGAGGCTGACGCTCAGCAGTGCGCTTGCCCAGATGGCCAGAACGGTGTAGAACGGTGCCATGCCGGAACCGAAGTTTTCGAGCGCGTATACCCTGACAACCTCGAGGTTAGCCGGGGAGGAGAGGTATTCAACAAGGCTGCTGACGTCGTTCTGCATGAGGTCGAGGATGTTTGAAACGCTCTCGGACGAGCGCAGCTCGTTTACATTCGCCTGGACGTTCGTGACAAGCTCGAGCATGGTGTTCATGACCTCGCGAGTGCCGTTTATGCTCTGCGTGCAGGAGCCGAGCGCAGAGGTGAACTGCTGCAGCGTGAGCGCCTGACTGTTGACGTCGCCCTGAATCTGCGCGATAAGTGAATCGAGGTTATCCAGCGACGACTGGAGCGTTGTCATGGAGTTTATGAGGTTGCTGTCAATATTGGTCTGCTGAAGAATATCGTCAAAGCGGATGACGCTTTCGTGCAGCTGCTTGTTTACGTCGTAGTACAGATCATCGAGGATCTCGCCCTCGTATTCGTTTATTCCGCCCTCACCGTAGAGTGCATCCCAATCGATATACGAGCTGCCGGCACCGGCAGGGTCGCCGCCGGTCGCCTCGTCAAGGCGCTCAATTGTGTTGCGCAACTGCTCGGAGCTGTTTCGGATGGCGTCAGCCGAGTAAATGACGTCCTCCTTGCTGGTCGCAAGGCGATCCTGCATGTTGGAGATGCTCTTGCGGCTGTTGTTGAGCATGTTGACGACGTCGGGCAGAAGATTGCTGGTCATCGTCGTTACGTTAAGAGCCGACTGCGTGACCGCAGCCATGGAGTCCATGATGGAAACATAGGTGCGCAGGTCGGTTTTTATATCCTCAAGCTGCTCGTCCAGACCGTCCAGCGACAGAGAAGCGTCGCTGCCGATGCCGGAGAACACGGAGGTGAAGTTTGAAAGCTCGTCAACGATGGAGGCGAGGAAGATGCTGTTTACCTCGTTCTTGACGATGCTCTGAGCGCGGTCGGTAACACGCGAAGCAACGGCGTTCATCTTTTGGTTATCGTAGTAGATGATCTCGGGCGTTTCGAACTCGCCGTCGGTAAAGCCGAGCAGTGAATCGCTGAAATCGGCAGGGATAACGAGACCGGCGTAGTAATCGCCGCTGTACAGGCCGTCCTGCACCGCCTGCTCGGAATCGACAAACTGCCAGTCGATCTGGTCATTGCTCTTGAGCTTTTCTACAATGATGTTGCCGACATTGAGGTCAAGGCCCACGAACGTGGTGCCCTCGTCCTCGCTTGCAACGGCGATGGTGAGGTTCTTTGTCGAATCGGGGGTGTACGGATCCCAGTTCGAGATGATGTTAAACCATGCATACAGGCACGGGATCAGAGCCAGACCGAAGACGCAGACGATCGCAACAACGCTCTTACTCAGACGCTTAATATCCGAGCGAATGATGGCTAAGACGTTTGAAGTTTTGTCTTTTATTTTGTTCATCGCATTACTCAGCTTTCGTAGAGTGTTATTCGTCCTTGCCGGTCGGTGCTTCTTCATAGTTGTCATACTCGAAGCTTCCGGCTTTATCGTCGTTTTCCGGCGAGCGGCTGCGTATAGACTCGCGTATCGCCTCGGCTCGCGGATCGGAGCCGGCGGCGCTTTCGGCGATCTTCGGCTGTTCGCTGCCGCTTTGTTCGACCCGTGTTATCATTTTTCTTAGCGTATAGTCCTGATACTCAATAACGATGAGGATTGCGGCAATAATGAACATGGAGACTATCCACAAAACGAGGAAGATCGTTTTTGAGCTGTTGGTGAAAAACAGCATCACGAGGAAGATAGTCGGAACGATCAGCAGACTGCGCAGCGCCATTTTCATGCGTCTGACGTTGTTTTCATGCATCTGCCGGAGGCACTCCATCAGCTCGTTATACTTTTTTTCGTACTGAGTATCCATAATGATTGCTCCTGTAGTTTTTACATCATTTCCGTCTTGTCAAGCTGCTCGTTCATGTACTTGTTGATGCCGCCGAGCGAGCGCTTTGCGAATATGCCGATGAGCAGGCCGATAACGAAGAACAGCATAAGCTGCAATATGTAGATCAGATACTGATTCTGATACAGACCGGCTATCGCCTCGCGCATTGCGTTTATCGCGTAGGGGAAGGGGAAGAACAGGTAGACCTGCTGGAAGAAGTTCGGCAGCAGCTCGATGGGGTATGAGCCGCCGGAGCCTGCTATCTGAATGATAAGTATGACGACGATCAGCGCTCTGCCGATGTTGCCGAAGGCAACGGCAAAGGCGTATGCCAGCATCGAGCACGCCATCGAGGTGAATACGCCGGACAGCAGAAGCAGACCGGGATGCACACAGTCAACGCCCAGAATGATGAGGTTGCCGAGCATGGTTATAAGCGTCTGAATTTGGCTGAGCACGAAAAACAGCAGGTAACGTCCGAAGAATCGCTGCTTTTCGGTAGCCTCGGGAACGGGGATGGGCGCGTCGCACTTGAGTATCGCGTTGAGTATGACGCAGCCGACCCAGATAGCGAGCATGGAGTAGAACGGCGTCATTGCCGCGCCGTAGGATTCAACGGGGTATACGGACTTTGATACAATGGAAACGGGGCTTGAGAGGAACGAGCCGATGCTCTCGGGATCGACATTCAGGAAATCGAATACGTTCTGAAGCGTGCCGTTTTCGGGGTTGCCGTCGAGCATTTCGATGAAATCATCGATCCTGCTGCTGTAGGAGGTGATCAGATCCTTGACCTGAATAAGGGCGTTGTTGACAGCGCCGAAGGTGTTGCCGAGCTCTTTGACGATGGGCGTTGTCTTGCCGAGAATGCCGTTGAGGTCAAGCAGCAGCGAGGAGACCTCGCCCAGACTGTCCTGAAGATTGTTGAGCATCGTGTCGAGCATGGGGTAAACGTTCTCGGTGAGGGTAACGCGGACGGTGCCGAGAGCGTCGCTTATAAGCTGCAGATCGCGAATAAGGTCGATGTCGCGGTTGCCGCTGAGAATATCGTCAAGGATAGCGCCGGCGTCCTTTGCGTCGCTCTGTGCGCTGTCAATGGCTCCGGTAACGCCGGAGGTGTCGCTTCCGCTTGCGGTTCCGACAGCCTCGGCCGTTGCGCCGAGTGCGGTGATCTCCTGCTCAACGACTCTGGTATCGCTCTGAGCGGCAAGGAGTGCTTCCTGGCGCACCTCGGGATCGGAGGTGCTCTGTGCCTTGGAGAGGTTTGCCTGAATGCTCTGGATGCGCTCGTTGGTGTCTTCCTTCATGAAGCCGACGAGAGATTCCATCGACTGCTGAGTCTGCGTTGCGTCGTTGAGATCCTCGTAGTCATAGCCGGTGACGGCCTTGTAAACTGCCGGAACGGCGACGGTCTCATAGTCGGTCTTCACGGCTTCTATAGCGCTCTTGTTGTGCGCTGCGAGAACTCTTGTCTGCTGTGCGTCGGTAAGGCCGCCGTTGAGGCCGAGCTTGTCGCGCAGCTGAGTGATCTTGTCGGTGAGCTTGTTGAGCGCTGTGAGTGCGTCCTCAACCTCGGTGTTTGTAAGTCCCGAGTGGGTGAGGTAGTCGATAAGCTCCTTGTACTGAGCTTCAAGCTCCGCGAGGGCCGCCTTTGCGGCTTCCGCGTCCTCGGTGCCGCCGTTATAGAGCCTGTCGAGCTTGTATATTGCCTCGTTGACGGAGTCCTGCAGCTCGGTGAGCATGCGGTTGACCTCGTCGTTTATAAGCGCAAGATCCTTCTTGGTATCTTCAATATATACTATCTGCTTTGAAATGTTTACTCTCTCGTTGCCGATGAGGTAAATTGAATAGTTCAGCGTGTTATTCGTGCGCTGGAGAGTGTCGATAAGCGAGTTGTTCGCGGAAATAAACTGATCGATGGTGCCGCTGTAGCTAACGAGATTATCGTTTATCTTCTTGAGCGTGTTCTTGAGCATCTCGGCAGAGGAGTTGCCCTGCACGTCGGAGGAGAAGGAGTTGAGCTTGTCAAACAGCGTTTCGACAACCGTGGAAATGTACTTTTCGTTTACGATCTTCTTGACCTTGTCGCCGGCGGCCTCGACGACCTTGACTGCAATGGCGTTGGTCTTTTCATTCTGATAGAACTTGATCGTGGGGTTGTACATATCCGTGGTCAGGAAGTTGTACATATTATATGTAAAGTCAGGCTCGATGATAATTGCTGCGTAATACTTGCCGGCATAGAGATCCTTGACCGCCTTGTCGGCGTCGTCGAGGAACACAAATCCGAAGTTTTCGTCATCCTTGATCTCGTCAATAAGCGCCTTGCCCATGTTGACGATGTTGCCGTCGGAATCCATATAGTCCTTGTCGTTTGAAACAACGGCTATGGAAACATCCTTGGTTTTCCCATACGGGTCCCAGAACGCATAGATGTTGAACCATGCGTACAGAGCCGGCAGTATGAGGATCGCAAGGATGATCAGAAAGGCAAAAAAGTTCTTATAAAGCGCCCTCAGATCATGTTTGAAAATCCTGAAAATATTACGCATATCGGACAATACTCCTGTCAAACTTAAGAGTAGTATAATACGATGATGAGCCGAAAACGGCTGCAAATTGTCGATTACAAAACGGTAACGATTTAGATACAAGGATATTGTACAAGTAATTAAAATAATTGTCAAGTAGACATAACCACATAAATACATAAAATTTTTGCATGATTGTGGTCAGCAAAAATCGCGACACAACATCTTGTATGTACAAAGATTTTAGCAGTAATTACATGCTCCGAGCGAGAATATAACGGCGCATTGCGGCAATGATAAGTAACGGGTCAAGAAACCGTACCCAATACAGAAAAGGAGATGTAAAAACTATGTCTAACAATTCCAGCAATCATCTTGTTGTCCCTGCTGCACGCGAGGCAATGGAGAAGTTCAAAATGGAAGCTGCAAACGAGGTTGGCGTTAATCTCAAGAACGGCTATAACGGCGATATCACCGCTCGCCAGGCCGGCTCCGTCGGTGGCCAGATGGTCAAGAAGATGATCCAGGCATACGAAAACGGCCTGAAGTAATCCAAAGAGAGCGAAAGAAAAAGCGATGCCTGCAAAATGCAGGCATCGTTTTCTACATTATTTAATGTAGCATCAGTCGCGGTATTCAAACTCGAGGTTATAGATGCTCACGGTGTCGCCGTCCTGAATGCCCATATCCTCCATGCGCTGATAAACGCCGTTATCGCGCAGGACGCGATCAAAGTACATCATACTCTCATTGTCCGAGAAGTTGACCGATGACATAAGGCGCTGGAGCCAGCCGCCCTCGACAACCCACACGTCGTCATACTTTTCAATCGTCAGATCCTCGGATGTGTCGATCACGGGCTCGGGCGGTACATAGTCGGCCTCGAAACGGATGACCGGCGGAAGCTCGCTGAGCATCTCAGAGGCCATATTCACAAGCTCGTGCGTTCCGCTGTGCGTTGCGGCGCTCATCTCGAAAAACTCATAGCCGAGAGCCTCGACATGCGCTTTAAGTCGCTCTATATTCTCACGATCGTCGCCGCAGAGGTCGCACTTGTTTGCAGCCACTATCTGCTTGCGCTCGGAAAGCTCGGCGGAGTATTCCTTAAGCTCCGCATTTATGGCGTCGAAATCCGCAACGGGATCGCGCCCTTCGGAGCCGGAAACATCAACAAGATGTATCAGCAGACGGCAGCGGTCGATATGGCGCAGAAAATCGTGGCCGAGACCTGCCCCTTCGGAAGCGCCCTCGATTATGCCGGGTATATCGGCCATTACAAACGAGCGCCCCTCGTCAACATAGACAACGCCGAGGTTCGGGAACAGTGTTGTAAAGTGGTAGTTTGCTATCTTCGGGTGCGCCTTGCTGACGACCGACAGCAGGGTGGACTTGCCCACATTTGGGAAGCCAACCAGTCCAACATCGGCAAGAAGCTTCAGCTCTAGCGTTATATCGTGCGATTCTCCCGGCAGACCCGGCTTTGCAAAACGGGGGACCTGCCTTGTCGGCGTGGCAAAATGCTTGTTGCCCCAGCCGCCCTTGCCGCCGCGAGCCGCGACAAAGTCCTTGCCGTCCGACATGTCGTGCATTATGCCGCCGGTCTCGGTATCGCGCACGAGGGTGCCGCGCGGAACGCGGATATACAGACTGTCGCCGTCCTTGCCGGAGCAGCGCTTGCCCTGACCGTCCGCGCCGTTTCCGGCAACATATTTGCGCTTGTATCTGAAGTCCATCAGTGTGGACATGTTATCGTCAACGACGAAAACGATATCGCCGCCGCGGCCGCCGTCGCCGCCGTCGGGACCGCCGGCCGCAACGTACTTTTCGCGATGGAATGCGACCGCACCGTTGCCGCCGTTGCCGGCCTTTATCGTGATCCGTGCTTTATCAACAAAAGAGGTAGCCATATTTCACCTCGCAAAATTCAAAAATAATATTCATCTAATGCGGCTTCTTCAAACCAATATGGCTGCCCGAAGCGATATGGCATTAAATGAAATGCCGGACGATTTTCGTCCGGCATCGTCATGTTAATTTACTGAGCGATCTCTTCGTAAACAGAAACCTGCTTGCGATCCTTATCCTTGCGCTCGAACTTTACCTTGCCGTCTACGAGAGCGAACAGGGTGTCGTCCTTACCCTTACCAACGTTGGTGCCGGGATGGATCTTAGTTCCGCGCTGTCTGACGAGGATATTGCCGGCCAGGACGAACTGACCGTCTGCTCTTTTAGGTCCAAGACGCTTAGACTCACTGTCGCGGCCGTTCTTGGTAGAACCCATACCTTTTTTATGTGCCATTAAGGTTACACCTCCATTATCAGTAGTAGCGGGGAAAATTATGCGTTGATGGTTTCGATCTGAACCTTGGTGTAGGGCTGTCTGTGACCCTGCGTTCTGCGATAACCCTTTTTGGGTTTCATCTTATAAACGCGAACCTTCTTGCCCTTGCCGTTCTTTACGACATTTGCGGAAACGGTAGCGCCGTCGATAACAGGAGCGCCGAAAACGGTGTTTTCGCCGTCGATAACTGCGAGGACCTTGTCAAACTTAACGGTCTCGCCGGCTTCAACGTCAAGCTTCTCGATGAAGATAACGTCGCCCTCTGCCACGCGGTACTGCTTGCCGCCGGTCATGATGATAGCATGCTTCATAAACTAACAATCCTTTCTTCAGGTCTCGCTCTCATGGGTGCCGGACACATCCGGACTTCCGACCCATTCAATGCGGCTCGAATAGCATATCACGACAGCCTTGAATTGTCAATGTTTTTCTGAGTTTTTTGGCATGTGTTTAACGAGAATATTGCAAAACACGAACGAACATGAGATAATATAATGTAATAGAGATTATAGAAATGAGGATACCCGAGTGCTGAAAAAACTGCTTTCACGAACCGCGATAACGGCGGTCATAATTCTTGTGCAGATCGTGTGGATAGTTGCGCTGCTGCTGCGGCTGGGTGATGCGCTGCCGGTTCTCAACTACGTTCTGCGACTGCTGAGCATCATTGCGATCCTGCACGTTATAAAAAACGACATGGACCCGTCATACAAGGTCAGCTGGGTGCTGTTTATCGGACTTCTGCCGCTGTTCGGCGGACTTATGTACGTTCTGTTCGGCAACAAGCGCCCGACAAGGTTTATCCGCGAAAAGCTCAATGTTCAGCTTGAGGAGACCGCGCGGTACTACACCATGCGCCCCTCGGTTGCTGAGGAGATCGACGATGACAGTGCAAGGGGACTTTTTAAATATCTTGAGTCCTACAGCGGCTACAGAGCATGCCGAGATACAAAAACGGAGTATTTCCCCGTCGGCGAGGATATGTATGCAAAGCTGATCCCGGAGCTTGAAAAGGCGGAAAAATTCATTTTCCTTGAGTATTTCATAATAAATTCCGGGCAGATGTGGGATTCGGTGCTCGAGGTACTGCGGCGCAAGGTGGCGCAGGGCGTGGATGTTCGCGTTATATACGACGACGTCGGCTGCGCCGATTACCTGCCGGCAAACTATTATCAGACCCTGCGCAGCTACGGCATAAAGGCGATGGTGTTCAATAAATTCGTGCCTGTAGTCAGTGTCGTTATGAATAACCGCGACCACCGAAAGATAACGGTGATCGACGGCAAGGTCGGCTTCATCGGCGGCATCAATATAAGCGATGAGTACATCAACAGAAAGGAACGCTTCGGCCACTGGAAGGACACCAGCCTCATGTTCAAAGGTCCGGGCGTTGAAAATCTCACGCTCATGTTCCTGGAAATGTGGAATGCGTTCGAGGAAAAAGAGGGAACCTACTACGACTATGTTCCCGAAAAATACGAGGAGACCGGCAGCGAGCGCGACGGATACATCCTCAGCTTTTCCGACAGTCCGCTTGACGATGAAAACGCCAGCGAGAGCGTCTATGCCGATATACTCTACAGCGCAAACGATTATGTTTATATCACAACGCCGTATCTTGCTATCGACAGAAGCCTGCAAAACGCTCTGTGCCTTGCGGCAAAGCGAGGCGTTGATGTCCGCCTTATTACTCCGGGAATACCGGATAAGAAAATGGTATACCGTCTGACTCGGTCTTACTACGCTCCGCTTATCCGCGCCGGAGTGAAAATTTACGAATACACACCGGGCTTTGTTCACGCAAAAAGCTATGTTGCCGATGATAAGCTCGGCGTTGTCGGCACGATAAATATGGACTACCGCAGCTTATATCTGCACTTTGAGTGCGGAACGCTCATGTATGACAGTCCGGCGGTCATTGACCTGCGAAACGACGATCTTGCAACAATGGAAAAATGCCGCAGGATCGAGCTTTCCGACTGCCGCACGAGCTTCTTCGGCGAGCTTATCGACCGCATACTGCGCGTCTTGGCTCCGCTGCTGTAATACAATTGACATTATAAGAAAACTGCCGCCTCCGATATCGGAGACGGCAGTTTTTTTCTCTATTAGCCGACTATGTCGCGTGTGTCGCGTGCGATAACGAGCTCTTCGTTGGTGGGGATAACAAAAACCTTGACCTTGGAGTCGGGGGTGGAGATCATGATATCCTCGCCGCGCTTGGAGTTTGCCTCGTCGTCGATGGTGACGCCCAGATAGCCGAAGTACTCGGCGATGGCCTTGCGGGAGCTCTTGGAGTTTTCGCCGATGCCTGCGGTGAATACGATGGCGTCAACGCCGTTCATTGCCGCAACATAGGAGCCTGCGACCTTTGCGACCCAGTAGTGGAACATGTCCAGAGCAAGCTGTGCGCGCTCGTTGCCCTCGGCAGCTGCGTTGTCAAGATCGCGGAAGTCGGAGGAAACGCCGGAAACGCCCAGAACGCCGGACTTCTTATTGAGTATGTTGAGCATCTCGTCAATGCTGATGCCGTACTTGTTCATGATAAACTGGATAACGCCTGCGTCCAGATCACCGCAGCGTGTGCCCATGGGGAGGCCGACCAGGGGAGTGAAGCCCATGGAGGTGTCAACGCACTTGCCGCCGTCGATAGCGGCGATGGAGCTGCCGTTGCCCATGTGGCAGGAGACGATCTTCAGCTCTTCGATGGGCTTGCCCATCAGCTCTGCGCAGCGGCCGGAAACATAGCGGTGCGAGGTGCCGTGGAAGCCGTAGCGGCGGATGCCGTCGTTTTTGTAGTACTCATAGGGAACTGCGTACATGTAAGCCTTGCCGGGCATGGTCTGGTGGAAAGCGGTGTCGAACACTGCAACCATGGGAACGTCGCCCATAACGTCGCGGCAGGCGTTGATGCCGATGATGTTTGCCGGGTTGTGCAGGGGAGCGAAGGGAGTGCACTCCTTGAGCGCTTCCATAACTGCATCGTCGATGCGCACGGAGGAAGCAAACTTCTCGCCGCCGTGAACGACGCGGTGGCCGACAGCGTCGATCTCCTTCATGGAGGCGACAACACCGTACTCGGCGCTGGTGAGCTTGTCGATAACAGCGGCAATTGCCTCTGCGTGGGTGGGCATTGCGAGATCCTCATCAAATACGGGCTTGCCGCCTACCAGGGGGCTGTGCTTGAGGTGGCCGTCGATGCCGATGCGCTCGCAAAGGCCCTTAGCCATGACAGACTCGGTCTCCATGTCGATGAGCTGGTACTTCAGGGAAGAACTGCCTGCGTTGATAACAAGAATTTTCATTCCGATATTCCTTTCTTATTGTAAAAATCACAAAAAAATTGTATCATAAGAATATACCTAACTTATTTTAATACATTCTGCACAAAAATCAAGTAATTTTTGAAAGGAACGAATGATTTGAGCGTAATTGGCATAGTAGGAGAGTATAACCCCATGCATTATGGTCATTTGCACCATATTGCGGAGACAAAAAGACTCATGGGTGAGGACTGCCCTGTGGTGTGTGCGATGTCGGGCGATTTTATACAGCGCGGCGAGGCGGCGGTGTACTCAAAATTTGCGCGCGCCGAAGCAGCCGTTATGAGCGGCGTTGACCTTGTGCTCGAGCTTCCCCTGCCTTGGGTGCTGTCCTCGGCCGAGGGCTTTGCGCGCGGCGCGGTCGGCCTTCTGGGCGCAACCGGCGTTGTCACGCACCTGAGCTTCGGCAGCGAGTGCGGCGAGATAGAGATACTCGAAACGATAGCCGAAACGCTTATCGATCCGCTCATCGGAGCCGATATCCGTGCAGAGCTGCAAAACGATGCAGGCATACCATTTGCTGCCGCGCGGCAGAGAGCAGTAGCAAAGCGGCTCGGCGAAATGTCGAGCCAGCTTGAAACACCGAATAACATCCTTGCTATCGAGTATATAAAGGCGATATACAATCTCGGTTTGAACATGAAGCCTGTCACAATTCAGCGCTTTGGCTCCGGTCACGACCAGATGTCCGGAGAGGGATACAAGTCGGCTGCAGAGATCCGCCGCATGATGATAAGCGGCAGGGATATCACAGCTGTCCTGCCCGAGAGCGCATACGCCGTTTACAAGCGCGAGGAAAAACTCGGCCGCGGCCCTGTCGTACCGGAAAGTCTCGAGAGCGCCGTGATATCGCGCCTTCGCATGCTGCCGGACGAGGCGTATGAGCGCCTGCCGGATGCCGGCGAGGGTCTGCATAACCGCGTGGCAAAGGCCGCGAGGGAGGAGTGCTCGATCGACGCGATCCTTGCCGCCGGCAAGAGCAAACGCTATGCCCTCAGCCGCATACGCAGAATGGTGATGTGCGCAGCCCTTGGCATAACTGCCGACATGTCGGCCGAAACTCCGCCGTATGCGCGCGTGCTGGCTGCGTCAGCGCGCGGCTGCGAGCTTCTGCGCGATATGCGGCAAACGGCACGCATACCCATTATAATAAAGCCGGCCGATGTCAAAAACTGCGGCGAGGAATGCAGAAAGCTCTTTGAGCTTGGCAGCGCGGCGCACGACCTTTATGTGCTCGGTTATGCCGCGAGAAACGAGCGCCGCGGCGGAGCCGACTGGCGCACAAGTCCGAAAATCATTGCTGAAAACGGCTGAAGTGCGCCATATTCAAAACATAGCAATAATAATATTAATAAAATATTCAAAAAACAGTTGCAATTTACCTTTTCGTAGTTTATAATGCTCACTATCAACATAAAGACAAATGTTCGCGTCGCGCGGACACGGAGAAAGTTGAAAGTTGAGAAATAATTAGGAGGAAAATCCAATGAAGAAATTTTTGGCACTCGTCCTTGCGATGCTCATGGTGTTCTCGCTGTGCGCATGCGGCAACGGCGGCGACAGCGGCGAGAAGGTCGTCAAGATCGGCGTGTTTGAGCCTCTGACCGGCGACAGCGCAGCAGGCGGCAAGCAGGAAGTTCTGGGTATGCAGTATGCAAACTCCCAGGTTCCCACGGTTGAGATCGGCGGCGAGACCTACAAGGTCGAGCTTGTTTACGCCGATAACGAAACCAAGGCCGACAAGGCTGTTTCCGCAGCGTCCAACCTGGTTGCACAGGGTGTTTCCATAGTTCTCGGCACATACGGTTCACGTCAGGCAATAGCAGCTTCCGAGACCTTTAAAGAGGCCGGCATACCCGCACTGGGCGTAACCTGCACCAATCCTCAGATCACCGAGGGCAACAGCCACTACTTCCGTATCTGCTTCACCGACCCGTTCCAGGGTCCCGTTCTTGCAAGCCTTGCAAAGGATGAGTTTAACGCCGATAAGGTCTACTGCCTGAGCGAAAACGGCGACGACTACGGCGCAGGTCTTGTCAACTACTTCAAGGAGAAGGCAAACGAGCTCGGCATTGAAGTCATCGAGGACGTATTCCCCTCCCAGAACGCTGACTTCACCTCTTACATGAACAACGCCAAGAAGGAAGGCGTTAAGGCGATCTTTGCTCCCGTTTCCATTTCCTACGCACAGCTTATCATCGACCAGGCAACCGCACAGGGCGTCAACGTCCCCATCCTCGGTTCCGATACATGGGATACCAACACCATCTTTGAGGTTGCAAAGGGCAAGGATATCGACATCTATGTTTCCACCTTCTATCAGGAAGGTGCAAACCCCGAATTTGAAAAGGGCATCAAGGAGTGGATCAATGCCGATTCCAAGAACCTTGAAAACAACGGCGGCAACGACATGCTTTCCGCAGTTACCGTCATGGGCTATGACGCATACATGGTAGCTCTTGAGGCTATCAAGGCGGCAGGCTCGACAGATCCCGCAGCAGTTATGGCAGCTCTTCCCGGCGTTACCTATGAAGGCATAAGCGGTCACATTGAATTTAATGAGACCGGCGATGCAAACCGTGACAGCGCTTACATCAAGTCCGTCAATACCGAGACCGGTACTTGGGACTTCGTTAAGGTTCAGAAAGCTTCCTGATGCTGTGTTGCCGATAAGCGGCAATGTACATAATCTGTAAAAACAGTGTGGTGGGGATGCAAAAGCGTCCCCACCATATGCCGTTTTATTAAGCGGCACTGAATTCCTCGCAAATCAAGGCAGGAGCGCATAAATTTGCTCCGGATAAATATGCGGAGCGGATCTATGCGTTCCCGAAAGAGAGATAGGATGGTCCTCAGATGATCGATTTTTTACATAACAATTTTGGTTATCTGCTGTCGGGCATATCCGTGGGCGGTCAGTATGCCCTCATAGCCATCGGCTACACGATGGTTTACGGCATACTCAGACTTATAAACTTTGCTCACGGCGATGTTTTTATGGTAGCAGGTCTTATTATGGTTTACGCGATAGCCGGCGGCTTGCCGATGTGGCTGTCGATAATCCTTGTGCTTGTTCTTACTGTCGTTCTCGGCGTCGTTATCGAGCGAGTTGCTTATAAGCCGCTGAGATCCTCGCCGCGTATGTCTGTCATGATTTCCGCGATAGGCGTGTCGTATCTTCTGCAAAACTGCGCACTGTACTTTACGGGCGGTCTGCCGCGTTCATATCCGGTCATTCCGTTTCTGACAAAGTCGGTTAAGATCTGGGGCGCGACGACCAAGATGGTAACTGTTGTCACACCTATACTGACGATACTGCTTGTTATTGTGCTTGTACTTCTTATTAAGTACACCAAGATCGGTATGGCAATGCGCGCCGTTTCCAAGGATTTCGAAACCAGTCAGCTCATGGGTATAAAGATTAATTCGGTTATATCCTTTACCTTTGTCATCGGCTGCTTCCTCGCGGCTGTCGGCTCTATGCTGTATTTTTCAAACTACACATCGGTCATCCCCACATCGGGAGCAATGCCCGGCCTGAAGGCCTTCGTTGCGGCTGTCTTCGGCGGCATCGGCTCTATCCCCGGCGCTGTCATCGGTGCGTTTATAATCGGTATCTGCGAGAATATAATCAGATCCTTCGGTCAGGACTGGACGGTGTTCTCCGATGCGTTCACGTTTGTTCTTCTGATAGTTGTCCTCCTCGTCAAGCCCACCGGTATCTTCGGCGAGAAGGCAACGGATAAGGTGTGAGGTGACGGTAATGAACAAAACAATGAATACCAAAGTCCTCAGAACTCCTGACGAAGTCGCAAAGCGGCAAGGCATGTGGCTTACGATAGTGGCCCTTGTTATTCTCTATGCCGTGCTGTTTGCCCTTGATAATTTCGTAAAACCCAATAAATTCACGCTGATGCTCATCCCCGTACTCAGAAAGGGCGCAATTTACTCGCTTTTGTGCGTGTCAATGAACCTTCTCAACGGCTTTACGGGACTGTTTTCGCTCGGTCAGGCGGGCTTTATACTCATAGGCGCATATGCATACTCGATATTCTCTATCCCCGCGGCAGCTCACGCTTCCGTCTATCAGTATTTTGACGGCGGCGCCATTCAGTTCTCGATCCCCGAGATGCTCGGAAATGCGATCGGCGTGAATGCCGGAAGCTTCTTCGGCGCGATAATATGCATCATCATCGCAGGTCTCGCGGCGGCCGTGTTTGCGGCGCTGATCGGTTTGCCCGTTCTCCGACTCAAGAGCGACTATCTTGCGATAGCTACTCTCGGATTCGCCGAGATACTCAGAGCTTTCTTCCAGTGGAAGGGTCTCGGCGTTATCACAAACGGCTCGAACCTTCTGCGTAAGTACACCGCATTCAGCGATATGAAGATCCAGCTCGGAACTACCGTGTTCAAGTTGGGAACCATTTTCCCGTTCCTTATTGCGATGATCTGCATTGCGATAATCGTTCTGCTCATCAATTCGTCCTACGGTCGTGCGTTCAAGGCGATCCGCGATGACGAAGTTGCGGCAGAAGCAATGGGCATTAACCTGTTTAAGCACAAGATGCTGTCGTTTGTCATCTCCGCCTTCTTTGCGGGCGTGGGCGGTGCATTGCTTGCAATGTTCCAGACGGCCGTTCAGGCTTCGACCTTCACCTCGGTAATGACCTATGAGATACTGCTCATCGTTGTTATAGGCGGCATAGGCTCCGTGTCCGGCAGCTGCATCGCGGCATTTTTGTACATCGCATGCTCCGAGTGGTGGCTGCGCTTCCTCGACTCCGGCGCGCTGCCCTTCGGCAACATACAAGTCAGCTTCTTCCGCGACGGCTTCAGAATGGTTGTGTTCTCTGTCGTCATCATGATAATCGTCCTGTTCTTCTCCAAGGGCATCATGGGCAACAAGGAGCTGTCCTTTGCAGGACTTATTAAAAAGATAAAGGCTAAAAAGGCCGCAAAGGCCGAAAAGGTCAAAGAGGGAGGTGCCGCATAATGAGTGAAAATGTTCTACACGTTGAAAATGTCACTATGCAGTTCGGCGGCGTCGTTGCCGTCAACAACCTCTCGCTCGATATCCCCGAGGGCAAGATCGTCGCCCTCATCGGCCCCAACGGTGCCGGCAAAACAACAGCTTTCAACTGTATCACCGGCGTTTATGAGCCGACAAACGGCCTTGTCGAGTTCATGGGCAAGCCCATCGTGCGTAATCATCCGCAGGGCAAGATGAAGAAAAACTACAAGGGTGAAAACGGCGATATGTATCTGGGCAAGGTCGTTGCCAATACGCCCGATAAGATAACCCGTCAGGGCATAGCGCGTACCTTCCAGAACATAAGACTTTGGAAGAGCATGACCGTTTTTGAAAACGTGCTTATCGCAAAGCATATGCACGCAAAGCAGAATGTCTTCTCCGCCACCTTCCGCGGAAACGCGAAGGAGGAGAAACGCATGCGCGAGGAGACGATGGAGCTTCTGCGCGAGCAGGGCCTTGATAAATACAAGGATGAGATAGCAACGAGCCTGCCCTACGGTCTTCAGCGCCGCCTTGAAATTGCGCGCGCGCTGGCAGCCGACCCGAAGCTTCTGCTTCTTGACGAGCCGGCAGCCGGCATGAACCCGCAGGAAACGCTGGAGCTTGCCCAGTTTATCCGCGAGATACGCGAAAAGCACCACCTGACGGTGTTCCTTATCGAACATCACATGGAGCTTGTTATGCAGATATCCGACTATATCTATGTCATCGACTTCGGCTCTGAGATAGCTCAGGGCACGCCTAAGGAAGTTCAGAACAATCAGCACGTTATCGATGCATATTTGGGGGTCGTTGAAGATGAGTGAAACAATACTGAAGATCAATGACCTTAAGGTCAACTACGGCGGCATCGAGGCCGTCAAGGGCATAAGCTTTGATGTCCCGGCAGGGCAGATCGTCACGCTTATCGGCGCAAACGGCGCCGGCAAAAGCTCAACTCTGCGTGCCATAGCCGGTCTTGTAAAGCCCTCCGGCGGCTCTATCGAGTTTGAGGGCGAGAACATTACGGGTCTTGACCCGACATCGATCGTCACCAAGGGCATAACGCTTGTTCCCGAAGGCCGCAAGATATTCCCTGATCTCACCGTTCTTGAAAACCTGAAGATCGGCGCGTATCTGCGTAAGGACGATCTGACTGATGACCTAAACTGGGTGTACGATCTGTTTCCGAGACTCAAGGAGCGCTCATGGCAGGAGGGCGGTACGCTCTCCGGCGGCGAGCAGCAGATGCTTGCAGTCGGCAGAGCGCTGATGAGCCGTCCCAAGGTCATTATGATGGACGAACCCTCCCTTGGCCTTGCGCCGATCATCGTGCGCGGCATCTTTGACATTATCAAAGAAATCAACAAGCGCGGAGTTACAGTTCTTCTTATCGAGCAGAACGCAAATATGGCGCTGAAAACCGCTCACATCGGCTATGTTCTCGAAACCGGCCGCCTTACCATGTCCGGCTCCGGCGAAGAGCTTCTCGCAAACGAGCAGGTCAAGGCCGCATACCTCGGCACCTGATGCTAATATGATATGTATAAAAAAGACTGCTTCGGCGGTCTTTTTTGCATAATATAATCTCCGGCAAAGTAGTGTCTTATTATTGACAAATCCATTGCGTTAGCGTAAACTAACAAAAGTTAGTGCTACCTAACTTAAACTGCCCGGAGGTTATATATGACGCTTGATAATCTGCCTATTGGCAAACCTGCAATAATTCTTACGGTCGGCGGAGAAGGAGATCTTCGCTGCCACCTGCTTGATATGGGACTTATACCGCATACGGAGGTCACGGTGCGCAAGGTCGCGCCGCTCGGCGATCCGCTGGAGCTGTATCTTCGCGGCTATACCATAACGCTGCGCAAGGAAGACGCAGCGCGCATCGAAGTAAGACCCAAGGAGGAAATATAATATGCTTCTTGCGCTTGTCGGAAACCAGAACTGCGGTAAAACAACGCTTTTCAACCAGCTCACCGGATCAAATCAGCACGTCGGAAATTTTCCCGGCGTTACGATCGAGCACAAGATCGGCCAAATTATCGGATGGAAGAACTACGACCTTGTCGATCTTCCCGGCATATATTCCATCCGCCCTTATTCCGGCGAGGAGAAGGTATCGCGCGATTTTATAATCGAGCGCAAGCCGGATGCGATAATAAACATCGTTGACGCGACTAATATTGAGCGCAACCTTTATCTCACGTTGCAGCTTATCGAGATGGGCAAGCCCATGGTTCTGGCGCTGAATATGATGGATGAGCTTTTGGGCAACCACGGCAGCGTGGATATTCAAAAGCTGTCCGACCGGCTGGGCATACCCGTTGTGCCGATCGCAGCAGCGAAAAACGACGGCGTTGACGAGCTTATGCGCGTCGTTGCCGAAACGGCGGAAAATGCGGTAAAGCCGCGCAGGATAGACTTCTGCTCGGCAGGCCCCGTGCACCGCTGCATACATACGGTCAGCCACGTTGTCGAGGACCATGCCGATAAGATCGGCGTTCCGTCGCGCTTTGCCGCGACGCGCGTTATCGAAGAGGATGCAGAGATAATCTCGGCTCTCAAACTCAGCGATAACGAGCTGGAGCTGATCGGCCACGCCGTTTTGGAAATGGAAAACGAGGGCGGCCTTGACCGAAACGCGGCCCTTGCGGAGATGCGCTATCGCTTTATTGAAGCCGTGTGCTCGGAATGCGTCATAAAAGCGCAGGAGAGCAAGGAGATGCTGCGCAGCGTCAAAATAGACAAGGTGCTGACGAATAAATACCTTGCCATTCCGACGTTTATCGCAATCATGGGCTTTATCTTCTGGATGACCTTCAGCGTGTTGGGCAAGTGGCTCTCCGACCTGCTCGCGCTGGGCATCAACGAGGTAACGGCGCTTGTAGATAACGCGCTTACGGCCTACGGCTTAAACCCCGTTGTCCACAGCCTTGTCATTGACGGCGTGTTTGCCGGCGTCGGCAGCATGCTGAGCTTCCTGCCGATAATCGTTGTACTGTTCTTCTTCCTCGCAATTTTGGAGGACACGGGCTACATGTCGCGCGTTGCGTTTGTCATGGATAAGCTGCTGCGCCGCATCGGCCTGTCGGGCCGCAGCTTTGTTCCGATGCTCATCGGCTTCGGCTGCTCGGTTCCGGCCATCATGGCAACGCGCACGCTCTCGTCCGAGCGTGATCGGAAAATGACCATGCTGCTCATCCCGTTTATGAGCTGCTCTGCGAAGATACCCATTTATGCCGTGTTCACGGCGGCGTTCTTCCTGGATCACAGAGGCCTTGTCATGACCTGCCTGTATGTTTTCGGCATGCTTGTGGGCATAATAGCGGCAAAGGTGCTCAGCAAAACAGCGTTCACAGGCAAGCCCGTGCCGTTTGTCATGGAGCTTCCGAACTACCGCATGCCGTCGCTCAAAAGCGTTCTGCTGCTCATGTGGGAAAAGGCGTGGGACTTCATCCGCCGCGCGTTCACCGTCATTTTCGCGGCGACCATCGTCATATGGTTTTTGCAGCACTTCGACGTGCGCCTCAACGTTGTCGGCGAGGGCAGCACCGACAGTCTGCTTGCCATCATCGGCACATGGATAGCGCCGGTGTTCGCGCCCCTCGGCTTTGGCGACTGGCGCGTCGCAACGGCACTTCTTACAGGCCTCATGGCAAAGGAAGCCGTCATAAGCACGCTCGGCGTTTTGATGAATGTCGGCGCAAACCTCGGCTCGGCCGCGCTGGGGAGCCTTTTCACTCTGCCCTCGGCCGTGAGCTTCCTTGTGTTCTGCCTGCTGTATACGCCCTGTGTGGCGGCTCTGGCGGCGCTCAGGCGCGAGCTTGGCAGCGGAGTGAAAACGGTGCTCGTTATGATCTCGCAGTGCTGTGTGGCATGGCTGGCGGCCTTCTGCGTGTATGCGCTTATCGGGGTGATTTTTTGAAATGGAGCTTGTTATAATCGCCGTTCTTGCCGTGTGGCTCGTGCTTGCCGTGCGCAGCATGAAAAAGGGCAGGGGCTGCTGCGGCGGCAAATGCTCCGGCTGCTCGCAAAGCTGCAAGGACTGCCGCGACTGCAAAAAGTGATTTGAAAAAATTAATATACAAAAAGGTCAGGATTAAGATCCTGACCTTTTTGCTGTGCCTGTTTATTTCTGTGCGTCGATTATGATATCGAACGTTTCTTTTTCTCCGGCGGAGTTCGTGCCCTCGCCGGTCATGATGTAAACGGGGAAAAGATAGGTCTTGCCGTTGTGCTCGACTCCGTCGGCGTAGTAGCCAAGCTTGCAATCGGTAATCTTAGCATCGGTGAGATCGCCGGAAAAGCTTGCGGAGTAATTTTTCGACTGTAGGTCGGAGCTGAGCTCAGAGCTGCTTTTCACACTGACAGAAGCTGAGCTGCTTGTGGGAGAAGCAAGATAATATACGGAGTTGATGCTACCGTCCAAGCTTACGTTAATATTGATCCTGTACCTTCCCGAAACGCTTTTTCCGTCTACCTGAGGATAATAGAAAACGCTCTTCTCAGAAACGCCGTAAACGCCGTCCTCGTTCAGATCATACTGATCGACAACCTTGACGTTATCTATTTTCTCTGCCCAAAGGCCGCCTTTGTCGAACAAGGCGTTTGCAATCTCAAGTGCTTTCTCGTCGGTCATTGAAGCGCCGGACTTTACAGGATCGGGGTTGAGCTTTATTACGGACCAGTATCCGATACCTTTCTCTATATCTGCGCGGTATCCGTCTATTATATAATAATCACTGAGACTGTCGCTTGTTTTTTCCGCGGCTGATAAATCAAAGTCGAAACAGGCTTCTATCTGCTTTACGGCTGATTCCTGATCGTTGGCCAACTCATATATCGTGGCTGCCTTGCCGGCTGATTCTATCGAGAGATCTGCGGGCAAAGACAGCTCGGCTTGCGCATCTGCTCCGGGCTGAGCAATATCCGGATGCACAGCAGTAAGCGTTGACCCGTTTCCACAAGCACATAGCGCGCACAGCATAAGTGCGGCGAGAAGAAGTGCTGTAAATTTGTTGTGTTTCATAATTGCCTCCTTAAATTTTATATTATTTTTGCCCCTTTTGGGTCCTTCATATATATAGACATTAATTATCCGAAAAACAGGACAGCTTTTTTGAAAAAATTTTATTCTGATATCAGCATAACATATAATTTAACATTTTTGGTGAACAATCTCCTAATTGAGCCGATTTCTGCGTTCTGCACAAGGCAGAGGCGTTGCCGTTGTAAATAATCTACAACGGCAAAATTCAATTGCACGCTTTTTGTATATTATTGCGCGAAACGGTCAACAATAGCAGCAGTTAAAGGAGGTTTACCTATGCAGAACGAAAAAAGCGGCAAGCTGGATAAGTTTTTTGCCGGCAAGGGCTTCTACATAGTCCTTGCGCTATGTGTGATCGTGATAGGAATATCGGCTTACAGCCTTGTTAAAGGCGCGGACGACACCGGCGTTGGCCTTGATCCGGGCATAAGCGCCGCGCGGCAGACCGAGCGCCCGGAACCGAGCGCAGAGCCGCCCGTGAGCACCGAAAAGCCGCAGCCGGTGGATGCTCCGAGCGAGGCCGACGTCGTTTCGGCCGGAACTCTCACTCAGGACGATGTGTGGCCCGAGCAGGTGACGTGGCGCTGGCCGGTCTCCGGAGAGATCGAGCGCGGCTACAGCGTCGAGGCGCTCAGCTATGACGTCACTATGGCCGACTGGCGCACACATGACGGCGTGGATATCCTTGCGCAGCAGGGCGAGGTGGTCGTCGCTGCCGGAGACGGCGAGGTCGTGAGCGTGACGCAGGACGATCTTTACGGAACAACGGTGGTTATAGACCACGGCAGCGGCATAAAGACTCAATACTCAAACCTTGCCGACACGCCGACCGTCAGCCCCGGCGATAAGGTAAAAGGCGGCGATGTTATAGGCTCTGTCGGAAAAACGGCCATATGCGAGATAGGGCAGGGCAGCCACATGCACTTTGCCATGAGCCGCGACGGAGCCAGCGTAGACCCCACAACTTATATTCCGATATGAAAATTTGAAGAAAAACAAAAAAATATGTTGACAATCCGGGCTATGTCTAGTATAATTCCAATTGCTCGTTTGAGAAATGGCGGCATAGCTCAGTTGGCTAGAGCATGCGGTTCATACCCGCAGTGTCCCCGGTTCGAATCCAGGTGCCGCTACCAAAAAAGGCGCAGATACTTTTACCTGCGCCTTAATTTTGGCCCGTTGGTCAAGCGGTTAAGACACCGCCCTTTCACGGCGGTAACATGGGTTCGATTCCCGTACGGGTCACCAAAACGAAACAGCTCACCTTTAGGTGGGCTGCTTCTTTTTTATACCTTTTTTGCAATGACGATGAATCGCCCGTTCTCCGTGTGATATGCGCAGGTAGAGAGGGTGAGCAGCTTGTCCCCGGGGCTTATCTGAACTCCGGTGTCGTATAGCTTATTTTCGCCAATGAATTTAACATATTCGGCAAATGACTTTTCGTCGCTGCCGGTGTATTCGTTGTATCTGAAGCCCTCTGCGCTGTCGGACGGCAGCTCGGTCTGTATTGCGGCGACGACCTCGTAGGTCTGCTTTTCGTATATCGTATCAAAGCTTATGTATTTGTGCTGCTTATAAAACTCCTCGCTCTGGTAATCGACGATCACGCCGAACATTGAGCCGTCCTTCATGTGATGTCCGTAAACTATGATGTTATCCGACGTGAGCACATCACACCAGCCGTCAACGAACAGACAGCCGCGGTAAGAGGAGTTACCGTAAAAATCGGTGTGCAGATACTTCTCGTTATCGTGCCGGGAGAACATGACGACGTTGTCAAGCTCTGTTCCGTCGATCTTCAGCCAGCCTATGGTATCGGGATTTTCGGCATAAAGCCCGGCGTATTCATCGAGAACGTCGGGCACGGTGACTTCGGCGTCCTTGAGCTTGTCGATATCTTTGTTCGCCGCAGCGTCGCGCGCGTCGCCTATGAGGTAAAACGCAAGCAGCGTCAAGCAGACGAGAAATACAATGAGCGAAACTATCCTTATTACTTTTTGCAGACTTATTTTCATGCCTTGTCCCTGTATTCGAGCATGCCGTAATCAACAAGCTTGTCATAGTTCATGTAGTAAAGATAATATCCGCCCACATTGTGCTGAACGTCGTCGATCCTGACGCGGTAACCGTCGTGGCGCACCATGAACGTGTCGAGAATGGAGTTGGGATTTGCCATGTACATTGCGTACTCGGGGTAGAAATAGCCGCAGAGCATGTGGTCTGCGCGCTTGTATATCGTTCGGAGAAAGTATTCAAGATCAAATCCGTTGTCGAGGTAATCGACGTGTATTCCGCGCTCGATCATGCGGTCATAGATCTCGAATGTGCTCATCAGGAGTTCGAAATAGGTGTGATACGTTGTGTCGCGGTTGTATATCGTGTCGAGGTTCTCCTGCGCGTTTCTGAGTGCAAAGGTGTAGTAGCGCTCGTCATCGACATACTTTGTTATCTCGTTCATCGAATAAGCCACCCAGTGATCCTTGTACTGAACATAGTCGGCAGAGATAAAATGCTCAACGGCGCTTTTTGCCGCGTCGAGCCACTTCTCGTCCGAGGTGAGGGAGTAGAGCCTGCACAGTGCAAAGGTCGCCTCGCCGTCGTAATAAACGGTGCGGAACTGCTCTTTTTTGATAAACTCGCCGTCCAAAACGTGATAGTATTCGCCGCTGTTCTGATCGAGCATGGTGAGTATGCCGTTGCCGAGCTTTATGGCAAGGTCCTTGTATTTGTCCGAGCCGAACGCGTCCATGTACTCTGTCAGCGCAACGACGGCAACGCCGCAGCCGCCGAGCTTGATCTCGTCCGATTTTTCCTCGTACAGATACGATATCTCGTCGTTTCGCTCGACTATTGCGTTTTCAACCATGTAATCTATAGCTCTGTCGATAACGGGAACAAGCTCTTCGTTGCCGGTCATCCTGTATTGGCAAACAAGGCTCCAAAGCGTGCTCGCGTGGCGGACAATATTGTAATTATCAATATTCTTATCGAATCTCGGATAGTAGCCGTAAACAAAGCTTCCGTCGTCCTTGACCTGGTCAATAAGGAAGCCAGAGGCGTTCTTGACAAGCTCGGCGGCGTACTCCTTGTCCACGGTGTCGACCTTGCGCCTGCCGTAATCGTCAATGTCGCTTATGAGATCGTAAACCTCGTCGTTTTCATCGCACATCCAGCCGACGCATTTGAAAACAACATAGCTGTCCGGCAGGGAGGAGAGGGGGCTGCGTCCGGCTTTTTTCAGGTATGTGTTCAGATAACTTTCGTCAACACACTCGTTTTCATAGTCGAGTATTTTGGCGCCATTTAGCTCAGCTTCCAGAAGTGCCGTTTCAAAGTTCTTGTCAAAGGCTATGCCGTATCTGAAAAATTCGGGTCTGTAGTGGTGCAGCTCGGTTGAAAACTCGACCGTATCGTATGTTTTTGCCTCGCTCATGAGGTCGGCCTTGAGCCAAACGGCGTTGTAGTTTTCCTCCTCGATGAAGCTCTTTGCCTGATCGTATGCGCTCAGCCATGCGGCTTTGCGGTCAACGCCCGTTCCGGTGAAAACCTTTGCGCGCTCCTCGCCGCTGCAAACGGAAAGAAACACAACGTTGTCCGGAAGCCCCACTTCGATATCGCCCGATATCTCGTCGCTGCGCTTGTCCGAGAGCACCTGCTCGCGCAGAAGCTCGGCCTTCTTATCAAACGAAGCAAGCGCATCGTCCTTTTTGCCGGCGGAAACAAGATACAGGATCACCACCGCGGCGACTATGGCCAAAACAACTGCCGAACCGATGATAACGGCTTTTTTGGTCCGCGCTGCAAGCTGCTCGGCGGTAGGCTTTTTTGCGTGGTCAATGTGCTTTTTTCGTCTGCTGCGTCTGCTCATTATGCACCTCAAGCAAATAAAAATAGGAATGGTTTACAACCATTCCTATTTTATATGCACTTAAGCAATAAGTCAACTAATCGCCCACATATGATCAGTTATTTTCCTTCTTGCGATAAGTGGCAGTGAATGCTGCCAGGCTGACAACTGCAATAGCTGAGATCAGCACAATGTTCCGCTCGTCCCCCATTTTAGGATCGTGATGATCGTCATCGTCGTCCGAATCTGAATCCGCGTCAGCGTCAGCGTCAGCGTCAGCATCGGCGTCAGCATCGGCATCGGCGTCCGCATCCGCATCCGCATCGGCGTCCGCATCCGCATCCGCGTCCGCGTCCGCGTCCGCATCATCGTCAGCATCTGCATCCGCGTCGGAATCGCCGCCGTGTACACCATCTATGTTCAGGTGAACGACGTGGCCTCCCAGATTGCTCATAAACATGTATGTAGCGTTGCCGGGAACATAGTCGGCAGCCGGACCGGACATGCCGCTGCTGGGATGCCATATGATGGCCTCTTCAACGGTGCTGCCGTAGATAAGATCCCAACCGTCAATGTCGGCTCCGTTGACTTCGATCTTGATTACGCAGTCGGCAGGAAGCCTGAGCAGAGTACCGTATCCCACCGGGTTAATCACATCTTTGAAAGTGAGATAAGCCTTGTCAAAGGTAGAGCGCCAGAAAACGGTGTTGGTAACAGGCAGATATGCCGTAACGGTCACGGTAGCGTTGGCAGGGAGCTTTTCATAGCCATGCAGGCAAAGCAGGAAGTTGATGAAGTTTGCGTCGGGATACTCGGTGTTTTTAAGACCGATCCCCTCGAATACCGACATGACGGACGTAGCAGATTCTGTCTCGACCGCAGCGGTGGCATCGACTCCATCAGCACTTGCGTTGGTGCTCAGCACAAAAACAGCAAACAGAAAAACAGCAAGTACAAACAGTACGGTAAGCGCAGGCTTGCTGAACTTTTCTAATTTTACCATGCTATTCAGTTTTGTCCTCCTTTCCCCCAAAAATCCATACTAATACCTATACCGGCGAGCGTTATCCATGCGGCATCGATTATCTCTGCCTTTCGGCAGGGAAGCAGTTAGCCGTTGCTCACGGAAGCAGCCCGGCGGCTATTAATTAATATTGTACCTAATGATACTATATTGTAACCGAGAATTCAAGACATATTATGGTAAAAATAGCTTTTTATAAGCAAAAAGCTATAAAAATTTGGTTAAAAATTTTGAAAGATATATACATTGGGCAGATTTTGTATAGAGTTGCACAAGCGCCGGGTCTGTGTTAAAATCAATACGATATTTCAATTAATAATAAGGTAGGAGACACTATGGAAAAACTGCCTAAGCTGCCGAGAATGGTGGCTGTTCATGATCTGTCCGGAATGGGAAAATGCTCGCTTACAGTTGCTCTTCCTATAGTTTCCGCAACGGGAGTTGAGTGCTGCTGCATACCGACGGCTCTTTTATCCACCCATACCGGCGGCTTCACTGACTGGACGTTTACCGACCTGAGCGGGGATATAGTCCCGATCGCCGAGCATTGGCACAGCCTGGGACTAAGGTTCGATGCAATATATTCCGGCTATCTCGCCTCCGAGGCGCAGGGAAAGCTGCTCGAGCGCGCGATCGAGCTTCTGAAAAACGACGAGACGCTCGTCATTGTCGATCCTGCCATGGCCGATAACGGCAAATACTACGCGAACCTCGGTGACTGGATGGCGGAGTGCTTCCGTCGACTCATTAAAAAAGCAAATATCATAACGCCGAATATAACCGAGGCATGCTTACTGACCGGTATGGAATACAGACCCGGTACTCACAGCATGGCGTATGTCACTGAGCTTATCGACAGGCTTTCCGAGCTGGGGCCGGATTTTGTTGCCGTGACGGGTGTCAGCGCAGAGCCGGGGAAGGTCGGCATAGTTGCGCGCGATAACAAAAGCGGCCGGCTGTGTTCGGTCATGAACGAGGCTCTCGACGGCACCTTCCACGGCGCGGGAGATGTCTTTGCCTCGGCCTTTGCGGCACTTTTGACTCGCGGAGCGGCTCTTGAGGATGCGCTCAATGCTGCCGAGGAGTTTGTCACCGCCGCGATAGAGCGCACCGCAAAGCGAAATACGCCGCGTCATTACGGGCTCGATTTCGAGGGCGTCCTGCCAAAATATATAGAAATCTGCCGAGGTCTGTTCGAGTAGTCGAACAGTGCTTTGACCAAGCGTTCGGGAACTGAGAATTGGCAAAATAAATTTGGAAATACTTTTGACATAAACTTGACATTTCGGCTAAACCTAAAGTATAATCATGCGAAGGGGTATGGGAAACCATACTGGAAACTGGTAAGCAAAAATTTTAAATAAGCGGAAGGGGTTGCAAATGAAAGACCTAAAACATCTGATCTATTTTGAAAACCTGCTGCAGGACGCTCAGAATGAGCTTGTCACCAAGGCAGTGGAGGATGGGCAGATAGCACTCGGTTACAACTGCTATTACATACCCGAAGTCCTTCTCAATCTTGAAGGCTGCTTCTCTTCAAGACTTCGCGCTCCCAATTGCACGTCCAGCGATATCGCAAACTACTACATGACAAACCGTACCTGCCCCTATGCACGCTCCATTCTTGAGCGCGCCATCGAAGGCGGATACAACTACCTCAGCTGCCTGTTCGGCGCGGAAAGCTGCGCGACCATGGAGCGTATGGAAGAGCACTTCTTCCTCATCAATCCCGTTAAGCACGACGGATTCTTCGTTACCCAGATCGATCCTCCCATGAAGGGCGATCAGACCAACCTTGATTACTACAAAGCTCAGCTTAAGCTCAAAGTTGTTGACGAGATGAAGAACCGTCTTGGAGTTGATGTCTCCGATGAGGCTATGCGCAAGGCTATCGAGCAACACAACGAGCTCAGCCGCATCATCACCGAGATCGGCAACTTCCGCAAGCTCGATAATCCGCCCATCACCGGCTATGAGTTCCATGTCATCCAGCTCGTAAGCCAGGTCTGCCCCCATAAGCTGATCCTGCCTTACCTCAAGGAGACTCTTGAAGAGATCAAGACCCGCGAACCGGAAGAGAAGTTCCCGTTCCGCGCCCGCGTTGCACTTGTCGGCTCTGAGGTCGATGATCCCGAGTTCACAAAGCTTATCGAAATGTGCGGCGCAATGGTCGTTGCCGACCGCTACTGCTTCGGCTCGTTCCCCAGCAGAGAGCAGATTGAGATCAAGGAAGGCGAGACCGCGTTCGACGCCATCTGCCGCCACTACCTGTACTGGAACCAGTGCGCACGCTTTATGGATGGCTTCAAGATCGACCAGCGTCACGCTATCGCGGCCCAGCTCGTTGAAGATTTCAAGGCTGACGGCATCATCTACGAAAACATGAAGTTCTGCGAGTTCTGGAGCTATGAGAAGGTTCTTGCAAACCACATCTTCACGAACGAAAAGCACATTCCTTGCTGCACCATCGAGAAGGAGTATTCCCTCGGCGCAGTCGGACAGCTTCGTACACGTTTCCAGGCGTTCATCGAATCCCTGGAGATCAAGTCCATTCAGGGAGGTAAGTAATGATGTTCGATAAAGTAATAGCAGCTGTTGATAAAAAGCTTGAACGCTTTGATCCCATATGGCAGGCCGAGAACGGCGTAGGCGGCCAGAGAGACCGTTACTACGACAAGACCGGCGTTGCAAAATGGCGTGAGTGGCGCGGCGTTAAGGACACCATGGTCGACTACGGCGCATGGCTGAAGAACCTCGCTTCCATGGCAATGATGGTCGCATCCGCTCCGATCCCCTGCCTCAAGGGCTTCTGGGAGTATCGCTGGATGGGCTCTTACCTCGGCACATTCATGTTTATTGACCGCCTGTTTGAAGGCTTCCGCGGCTACGAGCTGGTCACGGCACACAAGTGCATGCACGCTATCGTCCGCAGCCTGACCAAGAAGATTGCGTTCTGTCTGTCCAACGACCGTCGTCTCGGAGGCGGCAAGGATACCGACCGCATCGTTCCCATGGACGAGGTTCTGCCTCCGCTGTTCATGATGGGCTTCAAAGAGCTCGTTCCGTTCCCCCTCCAGACTCTGCCCGAGTTCATCATCTGCGACGTTGACCAGCACATCGAGCCTTATTACATCGACGTTGCCGAGTCCTTCGGACTTCCTGCCGACGTCTGCTCGCGCTGCGCGGCCGAGACCGGTGTTGCACTCGACGACGCATTCCCCCTCATCGGTAAGGCAATGATCTCGACCAACATGCCTTGCAACGCATCCGAGGCGACCTCCATGTTCCAGCGCCGCCGCATAGGCATGCCGGACTTCCCCGTAACCCTGGCCATGATCCACAACGAGCCGGGCGCACATCCGTATTCCACTCAGATGCTCAAGGACGCCATCGCTTTCGTCGAAAAAGAGTACGGCGTGAAGTACGACTGGGATAATCTCTTTAAGTACGCAAAGCTCATGAATGAGCAGAACACTATAGAGCTTGAAAAGTGGGACTACTTCAAGACCCCGTATTCGGCTCTGTGCGGCATTGCCGAGACGCTTTATCGTCTGTATGCATGGGCATCCGTAAACGGAACCGATCCTTACTTCAACAAGGTTGACCGCCAGGTCATCAAGATCATGCGCAAGGCGTATGAAGAGAAGAAGGAACCGTTCGGCGGCAAGACCCGTCACCGCGCCTTCCTGTGGGGACCCTCCGCTGTTTACTACACCGATTTCCCGACCTGGGTCCAGAACTGCTGGGGCATCAATATCGTCCTGAACATGGACTCCACCATGGGTCACAACATGATCAACACCGAAGATCCCGACGAGGCAATCAAGGATCTTGCTCTGTTCTCCGAGAAGGCAACCATGCGTCACCACGCCGTCGGCGGCTGGGACAATGTCAACGCCATCTGGGAGTGGGCAAAGAACTTCAACTGCGACATGGTGCTCATGAACGACAACATCGCCTGCAAGGGCATGCTCGGCGTTCACGCTCTCATGGAAGAGCAGGCAAGGGATCTCGGCTTCCACTTCATCTTCATCGAGCATGACCTTGAGGACTGCCGCACCGTTTCCCGTCAGGATATGCGTAACTGCGTAAACGGCTACATGTCCGTCGTTCTGGGCGAGGAGCCTCTTGATCCCACGCTCGTTGAGTTTGACGACAGCGCCGCATATTAATAGGAGGATAAGGTAATAATGAAAACTGTTGCAAAGATAGGCGGCAAAGTCGCCATGTTCGCATTCCTCGCTTTTGTCGGAACCTTTACCCTGTATATGACCAATGGTGAAAACAAGCTTATATACTATGTCATTCGCCCGCTGCTGAATAAGCACTACGACTCTCAGGTCCGCGACCGCAGAATCGTGTAATAATAAGGATTAATTGATAATCCAGAAAGATGGAATGCAGCTGCCTCTAAGGCGGCTGCATTTTTCTTGTATGCTGTTGGCATTAAATGCAGCCGCAATTCTTGCCCATGGATGCGCAAAACATACGGAGAAATTCTATATGTTTGACAGAGCTGCAAGATGAAGCTTTGTTTCATCAAGGTTGTGCAACGCTATAAGATTTTTCTTTTCCTCTACGGGCACTTCCATAGAGAATTTTTTCTTTACTGCCGTTTTGTTATATCGGTTGTCTTTATGAGAAAATCTTCCGTTTTCAGCCTCTGATGCGTTCCTGCCTCGATGTGCTGCGCCATCCACTCCATCATTTCGTCGAGCATTTCGGGAGTATTCAGCATCATTGCTATACCAACTATTGCGTCCCTTTCCACGCCGAAAAGATGAAGTCCATTGATTAAATGTTTCTGAGCTGGGGAAAGTTCCATTACTAACCTCCTCTATAAAATCCTCAATATATGCTTTGTTCTGTTTAGTGATATTTGCTGTTGCCAAGATCGTATAATCAGTAAACGATTGATTACTGTAAATATAAAACTTTCCAGAAGTAAATGCAAACCATTCTTTAGGCAAATGTCCGCGCATAGCACGCAACCGTTCAAAACGGTTGTTTTCCATGGTTTCAATCTCGACGCTCCGGCCGCGCTGAGCACGGCTAAACCTCACCCCACCTTTCGGCGGTGCTCTGCCTTTGTTCGCGGTCTCGGCGGTGTGTTTACGGAAACTTTCCTGCACCTTGCCGTAGTTTGCGCTGTCGCGCTCCGTTCCCTCGAAGATGTTTAAGCTGACGAGAGTCGAACACGCATCGGTTTTGACGGCAGCTTTTAGCCCATGCTGCGTTAAAGCTCTTGACAATACGGCAGTATTCTCAGCGAGCTTTGCCTTGCCTGAGCAAAAATCTGCCCGTCAAAACTGCAAAGCACCTTTCAGACGTGCTTTTCTAGATGCTTTCGGCTTTCTTTGATTTGATGCTTAGCAAGGCAAAAGTAGCTGGAAGAGCGCGCTGACAGGCGATACGTGTTCGACTCTTGTCAGCTTATCTTGCCCAGCGCGTCGCAGCACATTTCCTCGAACGCCTCGGCCTCGCTTATCGTGTCGCCGTATGCGTGCCTGTAGACCTCGACAGCGCTGTTAAGCTCTTTCTCCGAGAGGTCTGAAAGCATGGCAGTTCGCAGCTCGTCAAGGCTTATATCGCCCTGTGGGATGCGATAAAGATAACTACACATATAAAAAAGCTCCTGCAAGATCATCTTGCAGGAGCTTTGACTTTAGATATCAGAATGCCTTGACAAACTCCATATAGCGATGGAGCATTGCTGCCATCTCGGAGCGGAGCGCGGTCTTGTTGGGGCCGAAGCTTCCATCGGTGTAGCCGTTGACAACACCAACAGAGGTTGCCCAGATGATCGCGTCGCGTGCCCATGCGCCTACGCTGGCCGCGTCGGTGAAGTTGGGAACGCCGCTCACGGTCGGGGAACCGGAGTAGCGATAGACCATGGTGACGATCTCCGCGCGTGTTATGCTGTCGTTGGGAGCGAACGTCGTGGCGGTCTTGCCGAGGGTGACTCCGGCGTTATATGCCCAGATGATCGCATCGTAGCACCACTTTGCGCCGATATCGGTGAATGCAGGGATCTGCATGCCTTCGACGGAAGGCGAGCCCTCCATACGATAGAGGACGGTGACGAACATTGCGCGCGTCATCTTGGTGTCCGGGCCGAACTTGGTGGCGGAAATGCCCTTCATGATGCCGTGCTGCCATACATACTCAACATCGGCGCGGCACCAAGCGGTCTTGGGAACATCGGTGAAGGGGAAGGGAACATATTCGCCGCAGTTTTTGCAGCGGATACCGTCGAGGTCGCTGAAATCGTGGCCGGTGGCCTTGATGACCTCGGATACGCTGAGAACTTCATTGCACACGCTGCAGTGGCTGCCCTCGGTGCGGCCGTCGGTGGTGCAGGTGGCTGCGATGGCCGGAGTGTCAATGACCTTGACGTGCTGGCAGGGGACAACCGGGGTAACGGTGAGCTTTGCCTCGTCGGTCACAAACAGAGTGATGTCCTTAAGTGCGATGTTATAGATCACGCATGCGAAGGTGCGGCCGTTATCCGCGGCTGCGGTGTTCTTAAGCGCAAGAGTGTCAGTGGTGCTGAGGGAAACCTTGCTCAGAGCCTGGAAGAGCTTCATTGCGATCTCAAGCATGCTGCCGGAAAGGTCGATGCCGCCGAGGTCAAGACCCTTGACGACGGAAGGCTCGATCCACATGTACTTGAGGCCGGATGCATTGCCGTTGACCTTTACGTTGAAGGTCGCGGTCTCGCCTTCATTCACGGTAACGTCTTTGGGGCCGGTAACATCAAGCTCGCTGCCGATAAGTCCGGCGATAACCTTGAGAAGAGTGTACGCATCAAGCTGCCCGAGAATTCCGCCGATATCGCCGTCACCGCCGATGAGTCCCTTGAGGATCTCAATAATCTTATCGGTGTCGATATTGCCGTCGCCGCCGATGAGTCCCTTGAGGATCTCAATAATCTTATCGGTGGGGATATTGCCGTCGCCGCCAATGAGTCCCTTGAGGATCTCAATAATCTTATCGGTGTCGATATTAAGCCCTTTCAGAAGATTCTCAAGCTCGCCGTTGGGGTCGCCGCCTTTGATCAGGTCTTGTATTTTCCCGACAATTTCCTGAATATCTATACTCTGACTGTCCGTTGTATCGTCGTTCCCTGTGACGGATACGGCATCGGCAATGGCATAAACGGGCAGCAGCGTGAATACGAGCGCCAGAACCATTACCAGACTGATAATTCGTGTTCTCATTTTTTCCTCCTTGCTCCATTTGCAAAAGTCATAGTGTCAACATACGACAAATATTATACAGAATTATTACATCACTTGCAACGGTATTCATACAAAAAGTTAAAAAACAGCGAAATAGCCAGTTATATAAGAAAATAATTGTGCATAATTTGTGCTGACATGACGATTATACAATCATATGTATGTCGTTTCCCGACGAAACTCGGCCGGAACGTCGAATAATGATTCATGCTCGCTTATCGCAACCTCGCGCAGATCAAAGCCGCCGACGGAAACGCACCACCGGCAGGCTGTACCGACGGCTATGCGTATGCAAAGCTTCACGATATCCTCCGGCTTATTTTGTTTCTTGGTTTTGCAGGATAGACAGCTTCTGCACCAACGCAGGATCTACACACTTTGAGGTAAATGAATTAAGAAATCAAAAAGCCCGTCCGGGAGGACAGGCTTTTTGCTATGCAATAGTATTTTTTGTGATTCTTTAATGATCCGCCTTTTTGCATATGGCGCTGCCGAATCTTATGGGCTTTTCCTTGCCGCGCAGGGTCTGCTCGAAAATTTCCTGCGGAAGATCGAGCACGCCTTCCTTGAACAGCAGGACGATCGTCGAGCCGCCGAAGCGAAACAGACCTTTCTCCTCGCCGCGATGGATAACGCCTGCCTGACGGTAGTTTTCGATCTTGCCGACGAGGCATGCGCCGACCTCAATCTGCACAACGGTGCCGAAATTTTCGGTGTACAGCATGCAGTATTCACGAGTGTTCTGCATAAACACGGGCCTTTTGCGCACTACTATCGGCTGCACGGGATGATAGCGCCCCTGAATGTGCCAGTTGCGGCTTTTGAAGCCGTCGTCGATATAGCAATAGCGGTGGTAATTCTCAACGCCAAGCCGCAGTACGAGGCAGGTGCCGTTTATGTAATCGTCTGCGATATCCGCGCCGCCGACGAGATCTTCGACGTTGTAATAGCTGTTTTTTATCGCAAACTCGGAGTCGCTGCTTATTTTATACGCCGACATGTATCCGTCGCAGGGGGAGATGAGCGTGTCACGGTCGGTGTTTATCGGACGCGCGCCGGCCTTGACCTGCCGGGTGAAAAAGTCGTTGAAGCAGCGGTAATCCTGCTTTATATAGTCGCTCATATTGAGCGCGTTCGCGCGGATAAAGCCGCTGATGCGCCGGGTCGAGAGCTTCGTGTCCATATAAGCGCCGATCACTGCGGTAAGTATCGGGTTAGTCATTATCTGACGTGCCGGCCAGCCGAGATGCTTGAAATAGCAGCAGGTAAGGCCGACGGCCATTTTCTTTGAAGTCATATCTTATCACCGTTTTTAAGCTTTCTTTTTATAAGTACGCAGAGCAAAAGAACACCGCAGAACACTATCGTTGCATAAAAGCTGATGCCGCGGCTTAAAAGCTCAACGCTCACAGGATCGTGTACGATCTGCCTGAATCCGCTGAGCAGGATGAAATCCGCAACGCCGACCGCGCCGGGGATGGGAACTGCGTTCGAGCCGAGCACGGCAAGCGCCTGCACGGAAAACGCCTTGAACGCGCACTTTGCCTCGCCGCCGACCGCAAGAAACACACAAACCGAAACAAGTATCACTGACAGACGCTGCGCAAGATTGCACAGGAACACCTTTATTAGCAGCCCGGTTTCCTTTTTCAGCAGCGCGCCGCATTCCTTATACTGCTTTATCATTGCAAGCAGTTTTTCGTACTGCGCGTCATAATCCTTATAAATATGCATTTTGCACAGTAGCTTCAGCCCCCAGCGGCAAACCTTGAGGATGAGCTTTTCGTTGAAAATGCACATGAGAAACAGCGCGATAAACGCTGTCTGAACAATGACGCCGAAGGCTATGAAAAGCTTAGGTACAAGATTCATGCGCAAAAGAATGCCGGGATGGGCGATGCAGCACACGGCACTTATTATAAGTATGGCGACCGTGTACATCACGAGGTTCAAAAGCAACGCAATGGCGGACACTGCCGCCGGAGTTCCGTACTTGAGCATGAAAATAAGCGCTGCCGGCTGGCCGCCGGTTGCAGACGGTGTGATCGCGGAAAAGAATATGTCCGAGGCGGAAAAAATAATGCCCTTTCCGGCGGGAAAACCATGCCCGAAGAATCGGCAGGTGCACTGCAGACCGAGTCCCTCAAAGTAGATAAAGCCAAATGCGCACAGCACGGCAAGCATTATCCACACAGGATCAGCACCCTTTAAAAAGCATACAAAACGTTCCCACGAAAAGCCTTTTGAGCAGGACGTGACGATCTTTATCGTTATTGCCGATATGGCAGCCAAAAGAGCTATCCACAGCAGATTGTTTTTAAGCGTGTTTTTCATGAGCTTTTCTTTCATTAGTACAGTTAGTATACACGCCTGTGATATGTTTGTCAACGCTTTTACATATAAGCGTTGACAAAAATGAGCATCGGGTAATATAATTCCCCTATTAGGGCAATGTTATACCCCAATGCACGAAAGGCGGATCTGCTAATGAAAAATGTAATTGAATTGTTTGGCTCTATGGTGTTTAACGACTGCGTCATGCAGGCGCGGCTGCCAAAACAGGCATATAAGCAGGTCCAACGCTCAATAAAGCTCGGCGAGCGGCTTGACGGCGAAACGGCCGAGATAGTTGCAAACGCGATGAAGGATTGGGCGATAGAAAAAGGCGCAACGCACTTTACGCACTGGTTCCAGCCGATGACCGGCATCACCGCCGAAAAGCACGACAGCTTTATTTCACCCAGTGATAACGGCAGAATAATCATGGAGTTTTCCGGCAAGGAGCTTATCCAGGGCGAGCCGGATGCGTCAAGCTTCCCGACCGGCGGACTGCGCGCAACGTTTGAAGCGCGCGGCTACACCGCGTGGGATCCGACCTCGTATGCGTTTATCAAGGATAACGTCCTTTGCATACCGACAGCGTTTTGCTCCTACGGCGGCGAAGCACTGGATAAGAAAACGCCGCTCCTTCGGTCAATGGAGGCGCTCAACCGTCAGGGACTGCGCGTGCTGAAGCTTTTCGGCAACGATGATGTGACCGCGGTCAAGACCACCGTCGGCCCGGAGCAGGAGTATTTCCTCATCGACAAAAGCGTTTATGAAAAGCGCAAGGATATAATGTACACCGGCAGAACGCTCTTCGGCGCGCAGCCGCCCAAGGGCCAGGAGCTGGATGATCATTATTACGGAACGATAAAGCCTCGCGTTGCCGCGTTCATGGAAGAGCTTGACGAGGAGCTGTGGAAACTCGGCGTTCTTGCGAAAACCGAGCATAACGAGGTCGCGCCTGCCCAGCACGAGCTTGCGCCGATCTACACAACGACCAATATCGCGGCAGACCACAACCAGATAACAATGGAGCTTATGCAAAAGCTTGCCCGTAAGTACGACATGGTGTGCCTGCTGCACGAAAAGCCCTTTGCCGGCGTTAACGGCTCGGGCAAGCACAATAACTGGTCTATGACGACCGACACGGGGTTAAACCTTCTCGAGCCGGGCGAGACTCCGTATGAAAACGCTCAGTTTCTACTGATGTTGTGTGCGGTCTTGCAGGCTGTCGATGATTATCAGGATATGCTGCGCATATCAGTTGCGAGCGCTGCAAACGACCACCGCCTGGGCGCGGCGGAAGCGCCCCCGGCGATAATCTCGGTGTTCCTCGGCGAGGAGCTTGAGGAGATACTCGAGGCGATAGAAAACGACACGCCCTACGGCGGCAAGGAAAAGGAGCAGATAAAGGTCGGCGTCCATGTTCTGCCCAAGTTTGCCCGCGACGCGACCGACCGCAACCGCACATCTCCGTTTGCTTTCACAGGCAATAAATTTGAGTTCCGTATGCTCGGCTCGTCAACGTCCATATCCGGCGCAAACGTCGTTCTGAACACCGCCGTTGCCGAGTCGCTGCGCAAATATGCCGACATTTTGGAGAATGCCGATAATTTTGAAACGAGTCTGCACGAGCTTATCCGCAGCGTTATAAAAAAGCATAAGCGCATCATATTCAACGGAAACGGCTACGGCGAAGAGTGGCTCAAGGAAGCGGCCGCGCGCGGACTTAAAAACTTCCGCACGACGGTGGACTGCGTGCCGTATTACCTCGATATAAAGAATGTTGATCTTTTCGCGCGTCACAGAGTGTATTCCGAGATCGAGCTTGCAGCGCGCTACAAGATGAAGCTCGATAATTACTGCAAGGTCATTCGCATCGAAGCGCAGACCATGCAGGAGATGGTCTGGCAGGATATTCTCCCGGCGGCAAGCGCTTACTCAAAGCAGCTGAGCGATACTGCCATAGTTAAAGCGCAGCTCGGCATCGACAATAGCTTTGAAAAGAATCAGGCAGCCAAGATAAGCACCCTTATGAGCGAAACGGTCAAAAATGCGCAGGCATTGGCCGACGCGGCCGAATCTGCCGACGAATATTCGGATAACTACACAAGAGCATCCGTTTTCCGCGACAAGGTGCTTCCTGCGCAGGAGGCGCTCAGAGCAAGCATTGACGGACTTGAAATCAATACGGCAAAGCAGTTCTGGCCGTATCCTACCTACGGCGATATCCTGTTCAGCGTGCAGTAAGAGCGGGAGAAGGGGGTTTAGCATTGGAACTCAGTAAAAAAACCGTAAAACGAATATTGCTCATCATAACGTTCACGGTGCTTCTCATATGGGCGATATATAATCACAAGCTGCTGTTTAAATACATCGGCGAGCTGTATTCGCTCATTTCGCCGTTTGTGATCGGCCTGTGCATAGCGTATGTGGTCAATGTCATCATGCGGCCGATCGAGCGGCTGTGGATGAAGCTTTTGAGCAAATGCAAGGGCAAATGGGTCGAAAAAATGAAGCGCCCGATATGCCTGCTGCTGAGCATACTGCTGGTCATCGGCATTATCCTTGCTGTCATATTCATCATCATGCCGGAGCTGAGCGACTCCGTGTCCTCGCTTGTGAGCATGGTGCCCTCTTATGTATCCGAGGTGGAAAGCTGGTGGGAAGCTCTTGCGCTGCGCTTGGATAAGTACGGAGTGGAGCTGCCGCAATTCAGCTTTGATACGGATAAGTTTATTCAGATCCTCAAGGACGGCGGAACAGCTGTTTTGAACACCACCCTGTCGGCGACGACGTCGATCGTAACGGCGGTCATAAACATCGTGCTGGCACTTGCGTTTTCCATCTATGTCCTTGCTCAGAAGGAAACGCTCAAGCGGCAGTCGAAAAAGGTGCTTGCAAAGCTCATGAAGCCCGAGAAGATGCAGAAGCTTCTCGATATGCTCGACCTTATAAACCGCACGTTTACAAACTTCATAACCGGCCAGCTTACAGAAGCTGTCATCATCGGCGTATTGTGCTTTATCGGCATGTCGATATTCCGCATGCCGTATGCCCCGGCGATATCCGTGCTCGTCGGCTTCACGGCACTGATACCAGTGTTCGGCGCGTTTATAGGAACCGCTATCGGCGCATTTTTGATACTGCTCGTAAAGCCGATACAGGCCGTGTGGTTTGTTGTGTTTATCATTGTCCTTCAGCAGTTTGAGGGCAACCTCATCTACCCCAAGGTCGTCGGCAAATCCGTCGGTCTGCCGGGCATTTGGGTCCTCGTTGCCGTCACGATAGGCGGCAATGCAATGGGCGTTGTCGGAATGCTTATAAGCGTTCCGCTGTGCTCGGTGATGTATGTCGTTGCACGCAATGCCGTAAACGGTTTGCCCCTTGCCGGAGAAAAACCGGAGCCGAAATCAAAATAAGGACGCAAAAGCTCCCGTATCCTGCGATACGGGAGCTTTTTATACGGTTTGCCTATGCAAAACATCAAATTTTTAATGATAAACATTAAAAAGTGCTTGACATGCCCTCGGCTTGGTGATACTATCAATTTAACGTTTTACGTTAAATAATTTGCGTTAATCACAGCTGGAGGTGGCTTTTATGGAGAAAACCGTGAAGCACAGATTTTTAAATAACGCGCTGTTTACAGCGCTGTTAGTTCCGCTGGCCTTTTTTGTACTGCGCGATACTATTTCCATTTTGACCGAACTCATGTTCAGGTCGATCGGAGGTGAGGATTCGCTGCTGTATCAGATAAATGACGATATTGCAAGACTTATTATCGCCGGATTGCTGATGCTGATAATGCCGATCTTTTTCCGCGGAAAGTGCAATTTCGGATTTAAGGGCGGCTTGCCGAAGCTCGGCATTTTGCTTTCGCTGCCGGAACTCATCGTTCCGCTGTGGAATCTTTTGCAGATAAAGGTCTATGACGCTCCGCTTGTTGCCGGAACGACCGCCGTTATCGCCGCTATATTCCATGGCATCGGCCCGGGAGTGTCCGAAGAGGTGTTTTGCCGCGGCTTTACCATGTCAAACCTGATGCGCATCTGGAAGGATAAGCCGAACAGGATCCTCTGCTGTATGCTGGTTTCCGGTGCCGCTTTCGGACTTCTTCATGCGGTCAATGTGATCGTGACCGGCGACGTTTTCGCGGCTCTGATCCAGGTCATCTACACAACTGCGATCGGAATGTTTTCCGGCGCTGCTTTCCTTCGATCCCGGAGCATCTGGGGTGTTATTTTGATGCACTCTCTGACCGATATTTCTGCTTTTATAGCCGTGTTTGAAAGCAATACAACAGGCATGGATATCGTGTTCTGCGTTGTCGGCTCGCTGCTGTTTATTGCGTTGGCGCTTTATCTTATTCGCCCCGCAAAACGTTCCGAGATCGACGCACTTTGGGAAGACGGTTGGGACTTCGGCGCTGAGGACGGAAAAACACGCGCCGGAGCAAAGGCAGCGGCAATTATATCGGCTGTTCTGATCGTTGCGTTTTCGGCGTCGATCGGCGTTATGCTCTATCAGACAAAAATGGGATATGATATTCCGATGTTCCCGGCAGAGCAGAAAGAGATAGACAAAGATGTGCAGTATAAGCTGAGTGACGATAAAACGAAGCTTACGATCCTGCTTCCGTATGTCGGCGGCGAAACATATGATCTTGAAAATTCCGATTCCGAGTCGCTTGCTTTGGATGACTGCCGCGAAAACGGAGATACTTACATTTTCGAGTTTTCACATAAAGGTACCGGTACGAAGAATGTCAAGCTCACTTTCTCAAAAACATTAGGCGATATGCCCGTAGCGATCGAGGACTACACGGTAACGGTCAGCTTCAATGCCGACGGCACGATATCCTCGGTCGGAGGCTGAGAAATGAAGAAGATATCCGCTGCGTTCGGCGGTCTGCCGATGACATGGCCGATAGTCTGCGGTTTTGCGGTGATCATCGGTATCTATGTCGGCGTAATAAATCAGATACCGATCCTGCATGATACTTCGTTTCAGGACATTGCCGTCACGCTCGAGTGGTGGGTGCTGTTTGCGGTTTTGATCGTGTCTAACTGCAAGAGTGCATGGGAGGCCGGTCTCAAATGCCTTGTGTTTTTCCTCATAAGCCAGCCGGTAATTTTCCTCGTCGAGCTGCCGACGATCGGCTTGGACAAGGCGCTTTACTACTACACGGGCATTTGGCTGCCCATTTCTCTGCTGACCCTCCCCGGCGGAGCGATCGCATTCCTTGCAAAGCGGCAGAATGTCTTGGGCGCTGCGATACTCGGCGTAGGAAATACAATAGTCGCTCTTATGGGTGTAAGCTATTTTCAGCAGATACTCAAAGTGTTTCCGCGGCATTTGCTTACCGTTGCCTCCTGCGCGGCAATCGTTGCCGTAACCATTCTCGGAATACAGAAAAAGCGGCGGACGCGGCTTTTATCGGCGGCGATCACCGTTCTGCTGACGGCCGTGATTGCAGCTTGGACAGTGATGAATGGAAGAACTCTCTAAAGCCGCACTGCGTTCTTAATTTTTGGTGCATTGCGCGCAAAACAATGCTATAATACAGCTATCTATCACAGGGACGCTCGGGCAGAGCGCATTTCGCAGAAAGGAACAGCATACATGAATTCCGATACTATTTCAAAATTCCGACTGTTTGGCAAGGCGGGAAAGATAGTCATGACGGTTTTGACCGTGGTAGCGGCGCTTATAACGATCTTCTGCTGCATTGCGGTCGCTTTCGTCGCAGCTTTGCCGGATAACGCACTGACGGTGCGCGTTGTTGAAAACACCGAGCTGCGCTTCAATGCGGAAAGCTTTGATACATTGTGGAATATAATCGGAGGAAGCTTCAGCTATTCCGGCGAAAGCAGTCCGGAGTATATGCTCGGGGAGGGCGCAGGTAAGGTCACACCGCCTGAGGGTCAGCAGTTTAAAACGGAGCTTAGGCTCTTTAACCGCTCATATGATTCTGCCGAGATCCACTCCGACGGAAATACGAAAGTCATGCAGGCCGAGGCTTCCCCGGCCGAATATATCGCAAGCGATCTTACGAAAGTGTTTATCTTCGCGGCGCTGTTTGCAGCGTCCGCCACTGCTGCGCTTTGGATGCTCAGGGGGCTGTTTTCCGTGCTCACCAAGTGCCAGTCACCGTTCTGCGGCGAGGTCGTAGCCAAAATGCGCGGATTTGGATTTTCGCTTCTTCCGGTTGCCGTTTTTGCGTCTGCCGCCGAGACGATGCTGGAGAGCTTTTTCGCCGCAGGAAAAAGCACCAACGTCAGCATTCAGTGGGGCATTTTGATTGCGTTTGTTGTAACCATGGCTCTGGTGGCTGTTTTCAGATACGGTGTTCAGCTGCAAAAGGAATCGGATGAGACCCTGTAAGGAGGAGGAAGAATGGGACAGATCATTTTGCGGCTGGATCGTGTCATGGCCGACAGGAAAATGAGCCTGAATGAGCTATCGGCAAGAGTCGGCGTGGCCAATGTGAATTTATCAAAAATGAAAAACGGGCATATCAGTGCCATCCGCTTTTCCACCTTGGCGGCCATCTGCGATGTTCTCAATTGCCAGCCGGGAGATATATTGGAATACAAGCCTGACGAGGAGTGAACCTTGCTGGTACATAAAAAACGGCATAGTCGGGTAAACGACTATGCCGATATTCTTTTTGCTCAGTCATCTTTTTCGTTTTCACACTGCTGTGCGCTAAGGCGCTCGACCTCGGCCTTAAGCTCTGCGTTCTGAGCCTTCAGCTCATCGAGCTTCTTGTTCACAGGTGCAAGCTGACGCTTGAGTTCGCCGGAAACGATGCCTTTATAGAACGTATAGCGTCCCGTAAGGCTCACTGCCGACAAAACGACTGCCGCGCCGCCGGCAGCAATGCCGACCTTTTTGACATCGACCTTGCGCAAAAGGTGCATAACCGTGCGCTTGTTGAGCTTGCCGGGCTGCAAAAGCTCCAGAGGGCTTATATCCTCGGGCTGAACCTCGACCTCAACTCTGCGCTTTGCGATCTTTTTCATAAAAACCCCTCCATAAATATCTTTGTCTGTATTATAGCACCATCTCCGCTTTTTTCAAGTCCGCATGTCTTGAATATGAGCTGCGGCTGTGGCATAATAAAACGATCAAACGAAAGGCCTTTGGACAATGGAAAGATTCATAGCAGAAAGATTCCGCTCCTTCGGCGGCGGACTTGCTCTCGATACGGGAGCCATATCAAAATACACCGACCTAATAGACCTCAGTATCGGCGATACGGACATCGTGACCGATGAGAAAATAATCAGCGCCGCCTTCCGCGACGCGAAGGCAGGGCACACCCACTACGGCGATCCGCATGGCGACCCCGAACTTATAGACGCCTTTTGCCGTGCCTGGAGCGAGGATTTCGGACAGGCGATCGACCCGGAGCACGTCTTGGTGACCGCGTCGAGCTGCCTTGGAATGTCGCTTGTTATGCTCGGCATTCTCAATCCCGGCGACGAGGTGCTTGTTTTCTCGCCATATTTTCCGATGTACAGAGAGCAGATCGAGCTTGCCGGAGGAGTGTGCGTCGAGGTTCCGACCTACGCAAGCGAGGGCTTTGCGATAAAAAAAGAGCGCCTCGATGCGGCAATAACTCCGCGCACAAAGGCGATGGTATTCAATAACCCAACAAATCCGACGGCAATGGCATACGGCGCGGATACGATGCGCCTGCTTGCCGAGACAGCAAAAGAGCATGATCTGCTCATAGTTGCCGACGAGATATACACATCATACATGTTTTCAGAGCCGTTTACGCCGATGCGCACGCTGCCGGGCATGGCTGAGCGCATCGTCACGCTAAACAGCTTTTCTAAAAACTATCTCATGACCGGCTGGCGCGTCGGCACGATTATAGCGGAGCCTGCGCTTATAAAAACCATGCAGAGGATAAACGGCGCGCTTATCTACACAGCTCCGTCGGTCTCGCAGCGCGCGGCGATACAGGCGCTGCACGACCGCGAGGATATCCGCGCACGCTATATAAGAGAATACCGCGAGCGGGTGTTTTACGCCGCCGAGAGGATAAGGAGCATTCCGTATTTTGAGCTTAACGAGCCGCACGGAACGTTTTATCTCTTCCCGTCGATAAGAAAAACAAAGCTCGACTCGGCTCGGTTTTGTGCTGAGCTGCTTGAAAAGGCGCATGTGCTTGTCACAAACGGCGCGGCATTCGGCAAAACGGGCGAGGGGCATGTGCGCATTGCCTGCACAGTTGGCCGTGATAAGCTCTGCGAGGCATTCGACCGAATGGAAAAGCTGAAATTCTGATAAGATCTAAAGAAAAAGTCTCAGGGGCATCCTGAGACTTTTTTGGCTTATCACAGCAAGTTCAAATACTCCGTCACCGCGGCAAGACCGCCGATAAGCTCCTGCTTTGAGCATGCATAGCCCACGCGGAAGCTGTGCGGCTGCTCGAAGCAGTCGCCGGGAGTTACGAACGCGCCGGTCTTGTGATACATTTCGCGGCAGAAATCGTAGGAGGGGATATCGAGATCGTAGTAAACAAGCGCGGTCGTTCCGGCCTGAGGCTTTACATAGTGCACCTGCGGTGTGTCGTTTACCCATTTGTCGAGTATGGCGAGGTTCTCGCGCACGATGCTTTTGTTGCGCTCAAGGAGCTTATCGCTGCCCGAGAGGGCAACGGCCCCTATCGCCTCGTCAAGCATGCCGCAGCTAACGAGGTTATAATCTCTGTGCGAGATGCAGCTTTTAATGACGTCCTTATCGTGTGTTGCTATCCAGCCGAGGCGTATTCCGGCAAGAGAGAATACCTTGGACATGCTGCTGACGGATATGCCCTTGTCGTACAGATCGACTATCGACTCGCTCCACACGTCGTCCTGTGTCAGGTGGCGGTAGACCTCGTCGCACATGACGTATGCGCCGACGCTTTTCGCTATCTCGACTATCTGCATGAGCATATCCTTTGACATAAGTGCGCCGGTGGGGTTGTTGGGGTTATTTATGCATATCATTTTCGTTCCGGGAACGGCAAGGGCGCGCAGCTCGTCAAGATCGGGCAGAAAGCCGTTTTTCTCGCTCAGGTGCAGAAGCTTGAGATCGGCACCGAAGGACTCCGGTATGGAGTACAGCTGCTGATAGGTCGGCATGATGCTGATAACGCGGTCGCCCGGCTCAACGAGCGAGTAGAAAATGTGGTGGTTTGCACCCGATGCGCCGTGAGTGGTGACTATCTCCTCGGGCTTGAGGGTCTTGTAAAGCTTGCAAATGCCGTTTTTAAGCTCCGGCGCGCCTTCAATATAGCCGTAGGTCAGGCGCTGTGAGCACATGCTGCTTAAAAATGCCTGCTTGTCAGCGCCGGTAAGCTCAAAAAGCTCGTCGAGCGATACGGAGTTTACGCAGGTTTCCGCAATGTTAAACTTTGCGCCAGTCTCGTAGGCGTTCATCCATTCTTCAACTTCAAAAGGCTTGATCTTCATCGTTTTACCTCCTAAAAAACAATAAAACGCCCGAGGCTCTTCCTTATAACGTGTTTCCACGCCGTACCTACGGAAAAGTCCCGTGCGCTTTTGATCCATCACCCGGTGGTGACGGAAGCGAATATTATGCTTGCAAGATGAATTAAAACACAAAATCTGCGCTTTGTCAAGTGCTGCGATGCATAAAAATGCATTTGAGTGATAAAAACCGCGGAGAACCGCAGCATTTTGCCACACTCGACTTTAGTGAAGAGTGAATAAGCTGACGAGAGTCGAACCCCTATCGCCTGTCGGCGCGCCCTTCCGGCTATTTTCGCCTTTTTTGCCTTGATGGGCGCCAGCCCACCTGCACCAAAGAAAGCCGAAAATATCTCGAAAAGCACAGCCGACAGGTGCCTTGCAGTTTTGCCGGAGCAGATTTTTGCTCAGGCAAGGCAAAGCTTGAAGAGAATACTGTCGTATTGTCAAGAGCTTTAACGCAGCATGGGCGAAAATCTGCCCGTCAAAACCGATACGTGTTCGACTCTCGTCAGCTTAAGTAAGAAATGAAAATCGTCAAGCTTCCACAGAAGCCTGACGATTTTTGGTGCCGGTGGCCGGACTCGAACCGGCACGACGCAAGCATCAGAGGATTTTAAGTCCGCCGTGTCTACCATTCCACCACACCGGCAAATACCTGATTATTTTAGCATTGCACCGCAAAAATGTCAATCATTTCGGGCACCTCGTACATCCTGTGCGGCATAAAATGCATGGAGGTGAGGCACTTGAATGTAAACTGCTTCCTCGGTGCAAATTCCGCTGGCGGATTTTTCTCGCTTTACGGCGGCTTTTGCAGCTGCGAGGGCGACTTTCTGCATTTGATAAAGGCAGGGCCGGGCGGAGGCAAATCCGGCTTTATGCGGCGCGTTGCGCGCGCAGCTACCGAGCGAGGATGCGACACCGAGTGCGTTCTGTGTTCCGGCGACCCGGACTCGCTCGACGCTGTGTACATACCCGAACTGCACGTCGGGTTCGTGGACGCGACGGCGCCGCACGCATGCGAGCCTGTAAATTTTGCGTTCAATTCGGATTATGTTAACTTGGGGCGGTTCTGCGGCCCGGCAGACGATCCGCGCATAGTGCAGATGACGGATAAATACCGAGCGATGTATAAAACGGCATATGCCTATCTTGCCGCCGCAGGCAGCGCCGCAAAAGCCGAGATACCGGGTCTTATAAGCGCCGAAACGCTTGAAAAAGTGAAAAAACGCGCGCAGAGCGCAGCATTACGCGAGCTGGGCGGTGCAGGCAAAAAGCACTGCGACGCTCACGAGCAGCGCAGGTTCATGCGCTGCATAAGCTGTAAGGGAGAGCTTGCTCTCGCAGAAGATGTTCAAAAGTTATGTAAACGGATATATCTGCTGGACGACCGCTGCGGCCTTGCCGACATTTATCTCAAGCAGATGAACGCCGAGGCGAAAGAACGCGGTTTTGGAAGCATATTGTGCTTATCGCCGCTGTGCCCGGATAGGCTTGATGCACTGCTCCTGCCGGAGCCGGCAGTGGGCTTCGTATCCGCCTCTGCTGTGAACATAGCAGAGCCATACCGCCATGTACGGCTCGATGCACTGATACAGACCGAGACCCTGCAAGAAGCACGGGGCGCGCTTAAGCGCCGAGATAAGCTCGTGCGCGAGCTTACAGGTGAGGCGGTGCAATGGCTTGCGCGCGCAAAGGAGTATCACGACGAGCTTGAACGAGCGTATAATCCGCATGTTGATTTTGCCGCGCTCGATGCATTCACCGATGAGGTTATAGAAAAGCTGTTTGCGTGAAAAAACGGCTGAGGCGTTTTGCCTCAGCCGAAATTGTTATGTTTAGCAGCACATGCCGCCCCACGGGGTAAGGCACGAGCAGCACAGATACGAGGTGCAGCAGTCGTCGCAGATGCAGCAGGAGCTGTTGTAGTTTCCGCTGTAATCCTGATAATACTGGCCGTTGTTTTGCAGCCTGTTGAGAAGCTGGCGATAGTTCGGGTTATCCGGATCGATCTCGACCGCACGCTTGGCATCCTCAAGGGCGTTTATCTTGTTGCCCAGATACATGTTTGCAACGGCGCTCAGATAGTACCAGCGTCCGTCGCGCTCGGAAAGCGGAACCTGCGAAAGCGCGGTGAGCGCTTCGTTGTATCTGCCGTTTCGTATGTAGTTGACAGCTGCGCGGCACTCTGCGCGCTCCTGCGGCTGCTCATACGCGCCGTAGCCGCCGAAGCCACCGAATCCGCCATAGCTGCCGCCGTAACCGCTGCCGTATCCTCCGCCATAGCCGCCGGAGGGGCCGGTCTGACCGTTTTTGATCTGGTCGTATGCGGCGTTTATCTCGTTCATCTTCGCCGCCGCGGCTGCATCGCCGGGGTTGCGGTCCGGATGATATTTCTTCGCAAGCTCTCTGTAAGCTTTTTTTATCTCCTCGTCCGTTGCATTTCTTGAAACGCCGAGGACTTCATAGGGGTCCCGTGCCATTCGGTACTGCTCCTTACTTAGTGCTTATTCCGTAGTGTTGATTGAACTTTATCCACACGCCGCTGCACAGTATATTTTTTATTATGTCCGCATCCTGAATTATCGGCAGCCGCTCAAAGCTTCTCACGCAGTCGGCAAGCAGAAGCTCAAGTATCGCCTTGAAGCGCTCCTGCTCGTCAAGCCTGCCGTACAGGTAAACGAAGGGGTTATACTTATATGCTCTTTTATCGCCTTTCAAATCAATGCAGGCGTCCATGACGTAAACAAACTGCCCGAGCGCCATGCCGAAAGAGCGCAGATCGTTCTGCCAGTGATCTTCCTGCATGACGAAAAGCTCTGCCATCAGCCGGCCGAATACTGCGGCCGCGGCATCGGTCGAGCTGTCTCTGCGATCCTCGATCTGCTTAAGCTCTGCCATCGACTGCTTTATGACAGCGCACTGGCGCGGATATTCGACGCAGACCTTTTCGTATGACTGCTTGAGCACTTCGGCCGAGGCAAGCGCCGCGGCGTTTAACTCGTCATGCCAATCGTCGAGGCAGTTGAGATATGCCAGCGCAGCATTCATGTCGGCGGCATAGTCGCTGATCTCCGACTGCAAAAACGCGCGCTTCCCAAGCGGATGCGCAGGGCAGGGAGCCTCGCCGCTCAGGTCAAACGGCTCATACAGGCCGCTGAGCACCATGACCAGAAACGTCATGTCATAAGTGAGCGTAAAGCGCGCAAACGCGCCGTGACGCTCGCTCAGGCTGCGGCACAGGCCGCAGTAGTAGGCTTTGTATCGCTTTCGCTGTTGTTCATTGAGCCCGGCAAGATCCGCCGTTACAAAGCCGAACATATCAGGTCTTGCCCGTAAACGAGTTGCCGCATTTCTTGCAGACGATGTTTATCTTTCCCTTGTGACGGGGAACTCTCAGCGTTGTGCGGCAAGCAGGGCAGGTGAAGAACTTATAATCCTTGCGCTGTGTCCAGCGGACCTTTATCATTTCAAACTTTCCGCTAACGCTCATGCGCAGACGAAGATAGCGCGTATTTTCGGCGCTGCGCTTATAAAGATTTCTTGACAGCATACGCGCATAGACAAGTATGAGCAGGACAAACGCGATAAGCCATACGGGCCTTGAAAACCGTGTTCCGTTGAACACCACGGCCAAGATCATGAGCACAAGGCTCAATATCGACAGAAATCTATTGAGCTGATCTATTCCGCAGCGTCCTGCCATAAAGCGCGCAAATTTTTCTCTCATGGAAAAGTCACCTGATTGATAATATTTCAATAATACATATTATCACAGCAAAAGCCCGAATATATAAATTAATTGTTAATTCGTCAGCCTTTGACGTAGCTCCAGCTGTATTCGATAACCGTACTCTGCTCGCCGTCGCCCTGGGTGCGTGTGCATTTGACTATGTTGCCCGGCTCGTCATATTCGTATTCGTTCTTCGTGATGCTTATTGCACTGCCGTCGGGGCCGTAAATGCTGACGGAAATCTCGTTTCCGTGCTCATCATAGCTGTACTCTGTGCGGCTTTCAATACCGTCGCCGCTGCTTACCTCGCGCGAGGCAACAAGTCCATTTTCGCCATAGGTGCAGGCCTCCGAGGTTTCGCTGTCCTCGAGCATATCGCGGCGCACGAGCTTTGTGAGCTTTCCGGAGCCGTCGTACTCATAGGCTATGTCGCTTATAAGCTCCGAGCCTTCATAGTATTTTTCGCTTACAAGATCACTGCCCTCGTAGGCATAGGTCGTGACCGACGTGGCCGTGTCGCCGATCATGCTCGTTTCCTTCATTTTCAGTCCGGTGTCGTTGTACTCAAACAAAACGCGGTACTCCTCGGAGTATTCCTCCGGGCCGTCGGCGATATAGTTTATCATAGTCTCGGGCAGCCCGTCGGCGTTTAGAACGTATTCCTTGTATCCAACCGGCGCGTCGTTTATGCCGAGGGTCGTTTCCTTTACAAGGCGTCCAGCAGCGTCGTACTCGTACTTGACGGTGCTGAATTTAAGCCCGTTTTCGTTGTACCATACCTCCTGCGAGAGAAGCCCTTCGCTTTTTTCGTATACGGAAAGATCCTGCGTGGATGAAGGCTGAGCCTCGGTCGGCTGAGGTGTGTCCTCGCCGCTTTTGGCGCAGGCGCAAAGGCAAAGCGCAAGAATAAGCGCCGCTATTATGCCAAATGTTCGTTTCATGCTGCTTTTAAGTCCTTTCGAAAGGATGTTTTTTGAGATTATATCACGAAACGCGCGAAATATAAAGTGCTTTTAAAAACAGTGGAAATGCTGCGGAGAAAATGTTATAATCTAAACACATACCATCGGTTAACAAGGGCAGACACGGTTTTGACGGGCAGAAATACGCCCATACCGCGTCAAGCCCCTTGACAATACGGCAAGTATTCTCTTCGGGTCTTTCCTCGTCTGTCCGCATTTCTGCTCCGCCAAAACTGCTTTGCACCTGTCAGCGATGAATTTTCGAGTGATTTTTGTTTTTTGAGGTGCAGGCGGGCTGGCGCCCGTCAAGGCGAAAAGGGCAAAAAGCACTGAAAAGGCACGCTGTCAGGCGTGTTTACCCTTGTTAACCGATGGTAATATCGTGCGAAAGGAGGCAGCGGAATGAAGCTGAAGCTGACAAATGAACAAAAACTCATTCTTAGCCAGAAAATGCAGCAGTCATTGAAGCTGCTTCAAATGAATTCGCACGAGCTGGAGACGTATTTAAACGAGCTTTCCATGGAAAATCCGCTGATCGAGGTCGTTCCACCGCGCGAAATGCCGCCAAGCCACGAAAAGCAGTTTTCCGCGCGCACGACGACGGATCCGGACATAATGTCGCGCACGATCGCCGACACACCGCACAATACGCTTTATGATTCCGTCAAGGAGCAGATAAATTATCTCAGAATACCCGAACTTCTCAGACGCGAGCTTATTTGGCTCGCCGATGAAATGAACGAGCGCGGCTATCTTCCAAAGGAAGAACCCGAGCTTTATGCCTTCGGAGGCAGCATTGAGCGGTACGAAAACGCGGTCAAGGTGTTCCAGTCGCTTGAGCCTGCCGGCGTGGGCGCACGCACCCTCGGCGAGTGCCTGCTTATCCAGCTGCGCCGCAGGGGAGCGGAGGACGATATCTCGCGCGAGATATGCCTTTCGTATCTCGACAGGCTCGCGAAGGGGCAGCTTAACTATATTGCGTCAAAGCTCAATGTCACCGTTGGGCGCATCGAGCAGGCGCGCTCGCTCATTGCAGGCCTTGAGCCGAACCCGTCAAACGGCTATTACGGCGGAAAGCAGACGATGTATATCCGCCCCGATGTTGAAGTTGTGCAGGATAACGACGGACTGGCGGTCGCCATTGCCGACCGATATATGCCGACATACGGCATAGACTCGTTTTATCTCGATATGTCCGAGCGCGAGGATCTCAGCGATGAGGAGCGGACATATTTCCGCGAAAAGCTCACCCAGGCAAAGTGGGCTATGAGCTGCGTTGACAGGCGTGCGGCAATGCTCATGGCCTGTGCGAAAAAAATACTTGCCGTGCAGCACGACTTTTTTGTTGACGGCGTGTCGCCGATAAAGCCGCTGACGATGGCAGAGCTTGCCGAAGAGCTGGGCGTGCATGTGTCGACCGTGTCGCGCACGGTAAGGAGCAAGTACATATCCTGCCGCTGGGGTGTGTTCTGCCTTGCTGACTTCTTTAAGCAAAGCTCGACCGGCGAGAATGTCACCGAGGACGGAGTTTTGCGGATGATAAAGGACATCATTGCGGCCGAGGATCCGCGCTCGCCGCTGAGCGATAAGGCGATCGCCGAAAAGCTTTCCGAACGCGGCGTGTCGATCTCGCGCAGAACCGTTGCAAAGTACAGGGAAAACGCCATGATACCGTCCACCACCGGACGAAGAAAAAGATAGAGAAAGATTGCGATAATATGAAACGAGGCTCGAAAATGAGCCTCGTTTCAGACTATCAAAAAAACTATGCTGTAAATGAAAGATAATAGAGCAGCAGGGGAGCGCGAGGGGGCAAAGGCCCCACTCGTGATTGGATAAATAGCCATCAAAAACGTCCGGTACGGACTTTTTGACGAGCGTAGCGAGATTTTT
>OMDM01000063.1_pt1 | contig 52248 bp, 45 predicted proteins | sample 1673801 | NCBI WGS metagenome assembly OMDM01 (sample SAMEA103958127, study PRJEB25191) | human gut metagenome | biome: human-associated habitat [ENVO:00009003]; feature: intestine environment [ENVO:2100002]; material: feces | place: Germany | collected 2013/2015 | reverse complement strand
CTTTAGCTCAGCTGGTAGAGCACCTGACTCTTAATCAGGGTGTCCAGGGTTCGAGTCCCTGATGGTGTACCACAAGGGGAAGAAATTCTCTTCCCCTTGAAAAAGCTCTTGACAATGAGAGCATTATAGTGTAGTATTTGGTGTGTTCCAAATGCAGTTGGTGTTTTTAACGGTGAGGGTCCACCCGTTCCCATTCCGAACACGGAAGTTAAGCTCACCAGTGCCGACAATACTTGTCTGGAGACGGACCGGGAAGATAGGTCAATGCCAACATCGAAGGGTTTGGCGCTAGTCAAGCCCTTTGCTTTTGCCTCCTTAGCTCAACAGGTAGAGCATGCGGCTGTTAACCGCAGGGTCGTAGGTTCGAATCCTACAGGGGGCGCCAAGGGTATTGCCGCCACATTAGTGACGGCAATACTGATATTAGGGCCTTTAGCTCAGTTGGTTAGAGCAACCGGCTCATAACCGGTCGGTCTGGGGTTCGAGTCCCTGAAGGCCCACCAATTTTATAGGGGAATAGCTCAGCTGGTAGAGCGGCGGTCTCCAAAACCGTAGGCCGAGGGTTCGAAGCCTTCTTCCCCTGCCAAAAGCGTTGATTTTCAATGGTTTTTCACCTGAGGAGATCAACGCTTTTTCTTTATTTGTCCTAGTTTTTAGGAGATTAAGCCTTGTAGGGGCTACGGTTTGCAAATATTCTGATTTGGAGGTTGCCCTATGCGAGTCAAAACAAAAGTTATTGGAGAAACAACTCTTGAGGAGTACATGAATGATTTTATCCGCTTCAAAATGGCGAATAAAGCAGCAGAACGCACGATTTCTGATTATAAAGAGACATTTAATCGGTTTTTAGCGTCAAGTCACAATTCTATTAAATGTGAAGTTTTAATGGAAGATGTTCTCGATTTTCTTTCTAAAATCCCTGATACAAGTGCTACGGTCTACAATAAACCGTACTCAAATTTGAATGCTTTTTTTTAATTGGTGCGTGCGGATGGATTACTTACCTTCTAACCCCCTAAAAAAGCAAGGATTGACCAAGAGAAAAGACGATAGTATTATTCATTCAGAAAATATTGATGATGTGAAATTGCTTTTAGAAGCCTGTGACCGTTCTACATTTACTGGTTTTCGTGATTACGTCATGATTCTTGTTATGCTTGATACAGGTATTAGAACGTGTGAATTATGTCGCTTGACTAATAGTGACTATGATACCAACAGCCGCACACTTTTAATTAGAAAACAAAACTCAAAGACACGACAAGAAGGAATTTGCTATCTATCCGATAATGTGGCGTTAACACTCAATCGTTTTCTCAAAACTAAACCAAAAGAAATTGAATGGCTGTTCCCTAGCAGAGACGGCAATCAGTTTTCTGCTAATTACATGGCTTGACTCTATTGGATTTGACAAAAGACACTGTAACTGCTGATAAGATGCTATGGGGATGTACTGCCCATAATAGCGCTGGTGAAATAGTTACAGGTAATATGACTGTTTAGGTGTTTAGGGTGGGTTCTGATTTGCCCTCTGACGCTATTGGAAACGATGGCGATATTTATTTTTGGATAGGGTGATTATAAATGGCAACTCTTGTTACTAAGCAATTATATATAAACGAAGATAACGTAAAGAGTTATTTCTCAACAGACGGCGGCCATTTAAACGGTGCGGCTATTGGTGGTAAATGCTTAACGCACAAATGGCCGAATACAAATACTTTGTTTATAAAGAAAATGAGTATGGCGAATAGATTATAGATACTTCATCTTCTGGAACTATTCTAATGGCTATTAATTTAGTTAACAAAGAAGTTGATGACAATATCTTATATACAAATGCTAATTATATTGGATTAACTTTAGATAATTCAATTACTGATAAAATCATAATCGAATACGGTAAGGAAAAGCTAAAAGTTCTATATGTAAATCCACAAGGCAGATATAAACAGGTCTTTATGGCGAAGGTGTCGTAATGGCAGTGGAAATTAAAGATTATAACGAACTATTAGCAAAATTCAATAAGTTAGCAGAACTAAAAGGCGTTGAGAGTGGTATGCAAAAATCTTGTGCGTTAGTTGAAAGGGCGGCAAAACAAAAAGCACCAAAAGATACTGGCGAACTTAAGCGGAGTATAAGTAGCAGAGTAATAAACGAAGGTCAAGCTATTATAGGTGAAATTTTTACGCCGCTAGAATATGCCCCCTATATTGAATATGGAACTGGCTTGTTCGCAGAATCGGGCGGCCGCACAAATGTTCCTTGGAATTATAAAGATGATAAAGGCGAGTGGCATACTACAAGCTGCCAAAAGCCTCAACCTTATATGCGGCCTGCCCTAATCGAAAACAAAGACAAAATAACAAAAAATAACGAAATTGTCTTAACCGCGGATAATAGCGGCGTTGACGCAAAGAATTTACACGCTACAACTTATCTTATTATCGGCAGGTTATGCCGATAAGCCTACACAGACCTATCTTTACTTGACAGGGCGGAGCGATATCAATGGCATCCAAACAGAGCATAGCACCCCTGACGCCGGAGGAAAGAGCGGAGTCGCTGGCGATGTAGCGCAGGATATACGAGTACGACGCGGAGATGACCAGTCAGGCCGCGAAAGAAGCAGCGGACTGGTATCAGGAGAAACTTCGCAAGGAGCAGCAGTCCAGCTAAGCAGCTACGACTGGTATAACAACGACGTAGACTTCGGGCAGCCACCGGTACTGGTGGAGAGCTCGGAGCAGGGTATAACCAAGGGAGGAGCAGAAAATGCAGGAACTCAATCAGGTGTTTCGCCCGAAGCGCGACTCTCAGTCGGAGACGCAGCAGCCCGAAAGGGAGCTGACGGCAACGGAGATACTGGAGCGCGACTGGATGGGCTGTCCGGGCGACATAGGGATGGTGGAGTCGTACCGACAGGACGGCTGGACGGACGAGGAAATTCTTCCGTTCCTGAGATCGTTCGCCTAAGCGAAACAGACAAAAAGTTAATATCCGACAGCGGTGCAACTGCGGTGGAGCTTGACGACTACACCGAGCAGCCCGCTGTTTTTTCGTCCGCGCTTGAGACCGCACGCGAGACCGATACGATTAACGGCTGGGCTGTATCACCGCAAAAGGCGCTCGACGGTGAGCATACCGAATACTCGCAGGACTACCTTGACTCGTTGCCTGAAAGCATGATGAGCACTCATTCACAGATAGCGTAAAAAAGCAGCTGCTTGAGCGGCTGCAGAAAGATACCTTTATATGGCGTAATCCCCCCTCCGAACAAGCCGAAGAGGGGATTGATAGTTTAAAACATGTATTGAGAATTAACTCATCAGAACGAATTTCTCATAATAGAGATTAATGATCTTTGAAAGCTCTGCTCGGTTAGTCATGCCGTGAGGCCTTACGCTTCCGTCAAGGTAACCGGAAATGATTCCGTTTTCAACAGCCCATTCCATTGCATCGACAGCGTAACTTCCGATAGCGGAGTAGTCTGTGAACTTGTTCGCTTCAGTACCGGAGACTTTTGGGGAGCCTTCATGTCTGTAGAGCAAAGCTACGAGTTCTTGGCGGGTAATGTTGTTATTTGGCCTAAAGGTGCCGTCGGCATAACCGAGGATAACTTTATTATCAGCGCCCCATGTGATCGGAGTTGCATACCAGTCGTTTTGGGCAACATCGGAGAATGTCTTCGTGAATGGCCAGGTGTTGTTTCCGGACATGCTGAATATGACCTTTGCAACTTGTGCTCGAGTAGTAAGTTCACCCGGCTTGAACAGTCCCATACCGGTGCCCTGCATAAGGCCGTACTTAGTGACATCCTGTACATACTCGTAGTACCAGGCGCTGTCCGGAACGTCGAGATAGAGACTTACAGGCACATAGCTGTCGGCATTCCAAGTGGAAATTTCATTGTTAAGCCATTTGCTACGGGCAGTAATATAGTTTGTGAGATAGGTCATCTGCGCGCTCCAATCACCGGCAGGATTTGAAGAGCTGCGCCACATCGTGAAGTCGCTGCAAGCTGTCTTGAGAAGCTCGTTGCGGTACCATGCAAGAGAGTGAAGCTTTCCTTCAGCACCGACAGAATTGATGTCTCCGAGAAGAACGTTGTTAATTATAGGCATGACGGAATTCTGATACTCATTCTTAACTGCAACGCGGAAGTCAGACATAGTATAGAGCCTTCCGGCGAACAAGCTGCGAACGGTATACAGCCCATCGGTTTTCACTTGCTCGTTTGCGTTTGCAGCCACTCCGGCTCCGACACCAAACGAAAGGTCATAATCCCACAGCGGCCCCATTTTAAGCTGATCGACACCGGACTCTTTATACAGGTATGCCGAAGTGCGGAAACCGTCAAGGTTTTTTGCAAGCTCGTTCATGATATAGCACTTAGCCGTGCTCTCAACATCAACATAGTCGGAATAGCTTTTGCCGGTGTTGGGGTTGATCCCATTTTCACTGTACAGAGCATCTTCATAGTCCTGATAAATCGTGGCTATGTAGTCCATCTCTTCTTTGCTTGCAAATTCGGGGCTTTTGACAACAACGTAGTTGAAACGAGAGGTTCGGAAATAGCACACCTCGGCGGCTGTGCGGGACGGAATCTCCATTTCCAGAAGATAACCGCCGGAGTAATCTGCCGGGGACTTCATGCCTTCACAGTAAGTGTAGGTTGCACCGTTGGCGGTGGTTGCGGTCGCGACAGGCAGAGATTCGATGTCTGTTCCCTTGTTTGCGGCGGTATTCAGCTCTTCAAGATCGGTTATATCCACGCGCCCCTTGTTGATCTGAACCTTTTCGGTCAGCAGATAGCTTCCGCGATATTCACCGTCATAGTACAGATCGACTGCGCGGTTTTCCATCGAATGTTCCATGCCCATTTCATATCCGAGGTCGAGCGCTATGGTGTTGCGGATCAAAGACTGATCGTTGTAGTTGGCCAAAAGCACCCAAGTTTTTGCTTTGTTGCTTTTGTCGCCGGTTTGAAGAAGATCAGTTTTGTTGTCAAGTTTTATCTGATATGGCTTCTTAACACATAGCCAGGTGGAGTTGCCTCGTCCTTTTATCTGACTGAGTGCGCCGTCGTACACAAGAGTACCGTCGGCCGACTGCATGACCATAGAACCTTTGGCTTTGTTGGATTTGTCTGCGCTTGAATCTACCCATTCGCGGCCTTTGTTAACTGCATCTTCGCTCACAAGATACATTGCGGCGACGTTTGCCGAGCAGACAACGGTAACTTCGCGCGTTTCTGCAGCACCGGCCGAAGCTGAGGTCTTAAACGTCAGCTTATAATTGTCGCTGCCGCTGCAAAGCGACGTAAGGTCAACGGTGCCTTTACCTCTGATTGTGACGGTGCTGTTTTGGTCACCGGTAACGGTGAAGGCTGCCGAAGAGCTTCCAATCCCAAACGTCACCGCATTCGGTGAAACATTCGACGGGAGGAAAAGATATGTTTTCCCATTGATGATTTGTGTTCCTATTTTTGTGTTTTCGTTTGCTGCATCGCCATATGCGCACAGGCTGCTTAAAGCCGAATTGCTTGCAAATGCCGTCATGCCGCAGACAGAAAAAAGCATGGCAAGCATGCATATTATCGCTACCAGTCTTTTTCTCATATTGTTCCTCCTTAAGAACGGCTTGAGTTTGCTTCCGAGCAAGCTAAATTGCACTATATTTGCTCTTTAGTCAGTTTTAAACTCAGCGTTTGACTGCAATTATATCAAAAAACACCATATTTCGCAACTGTTTTACAATATAATTGTATATAATTTATACAATCATAATAAAAACGGCTTGTCTTGACAAATTTAGCGCAATAATCACATATTGCTTGACTTTTCCGCCAGTAGATGTAATAATAACAACATATTACAGCATAGATTCTGCACTTGTATCTATGCTTTTTTTTGAGAAAAAATTATACAGGAGGAAATGATTGATGAGAAAGACGGGACGCAGAGTGATTAGCCTGCTGCTTACTGTCATCATGCTGATATCGCTTTTGCCGGCAGTATATGCCGAGCCAGCGGTTCAGTCTGGCGCGAATGAGACGGTCGGCGCCCCGGAGGGGAAGTTTGTTGTCTCACATACGAATTATACCATCTCAAACGGTATAACCGAAACTCATGTTATTTACAACACGCAGGACGGCAATGACCAGGTCAAAGGCTATTTGACCACGGTTTCGCCTGAGGCAAAGGCAGAGTTTAAGGTTTCCTATTCGAATTACTATTCGAAAAACAGCACGACCGAATCCCGCGCCGAAGCGGCAAAGAACCTCAAATGGGATATGATAAGCGTAACAAAGCAGGCTGCAAACTATGAGACGGCTACCGGACGCAATGTTCTTTTTGCAACCAACGGTGACTATTACAATATGCAGACCGGTCAGCCGCTTGGTTATGTAATAATGGAAGGAAACATAGTTCAGACAAGCAATGGAGCGGCACAGGAGCCGTATTTTGCGGTCTTGAAGGACGGTTCTTATGCCATCCGTGAGGCCGGAGTCGATTGCTCGGACGTTAAGGAGGCCGTATCCGGGCCGTTCCTTATTATCAAAAACGGTGAAATTACTATCGGAACCGAAGACACCAGCAGAGCACCCAGAAACTCCATTGGCTTGAAGGAAGACGGTACGGTGGTTATGTTCCTTGCCGACGGACGTCAGGGTGTGTCAAACGGTATGTCAATAAGACAAGTTGCCGAAGTCCTGAAGGCAGAGGGCTGCGTATCGGCTATATATCTTGATGGCGGCGGTTCGGCGACCGTAGCTTCCAAGCACGAGGGCAGCTCGACTTTGGAGATTCAGAACACTCCGTCCGACGGTATCGAGCGTGTTGTTGCGTCCTCGCTGCTGCTCGTCTCCACCGAAACTGGCTCTGGCAAGTTCGATCACGCATCTCTCAGCCCTAACAACGAAGTTTACATTGCAAACGGCAGTGTTGAATTCACCGCTGTCGGAGTTGATACCGCTGGCTTCCCGGTTGATATTCCGAACGGTGCCAAGTGGGCACTTGAGGACACGTCCTACGGCACAATTGATGCTGCCACAGGCGTATTCAAATCCAATGGCAAGTGCGGCAAAGTCACCGCAAAGCTCATGCTCAACGGAAAGAGCGTCGGCACTACGAGTGTTGAGATTCAGGAGCCGGACGAGCTTTACTTCACATCTAAATCTCTTAACCTGAGATTCAACTCAACTTCCGATCTCGGCCTTACAGTCAGATATAAACAACGTGACGTAAAACTCTTGGGCCTTGATCTTAACTGGACTATAACGCCTGAAGATGGACTTAAGCCGAGTGATATCGGAACTATAAAAGATAATAAGCTTAGCACTATTAAGGCAAAGGATCCGCGAAAAGCAACAATAACCGTTTCCTATGAAAAAAGTGATAAAACCGTACTTTCCGACATAATTGCAGTTGAAATCGGAAAGATGCCTCAGGTCATCTGGGACTTTGAACCGGATGGAAACGGCAATGTCGGACGCGGCGTAGCACAGTATGACTGGGGCAATGCGGCTGCAAATCCGGAAGGCTATATGCCGCAAACCAATCCGCTGACTTACTTCGCGTGGAATGACGAAGCAGATGCTCCCGGAATGATAACCAGATCAGGCCCCATGTTCTTTGACGGAAAATACATTGAGCCGGATCCTGCTGAGAGAGATATATGCTACTACCCGGCTGCAAGCGTGCTGGCGGCAGACGGATACGATTTCTTTACACATCATACCAGCGTTATGCAGAACTTCTCTGCCGGCGGTGCAATAGTTAATGCCGAAAATGGGCAGGTTCGTTTCGGCGATAACGCTCTGCGCTGGGACTATAATTATGAGAACCTCAAGGACGGATATAGAAACGTCAACATGTGGCTCTACACAACCAAAGATGTTGCCCTCGAGGGAACGCCTACCGGCTTCGGATGCTGGGTGTATGCCCCAGAGGGAACACCTAACTACTGGCTATGGCTCACGATAGCTTATTATGACGAGACCGGAACGGTTCAGCGCGAATGGATTCACTTCAAGACGCAGGAAGGCAGAAGCATTCAGTACAACGGTATCTACTGGGACGGCTGGATGTATGTTGAGGCAGATCTTTCGCATCTGGCTAAGTATGTAACTCCTGAGCATCCTTTGTTCTTCCCACAGGGACAGTATTTTCTTAATCTCACATTTATTCCCGGCGGCTCTGCAAACGAAAACGGCGATAAGATCCCCATGGGCGACTTTGCTAAGGGCAGCCTGTATTTCGATAACTTCCGCGTTGTTTACGGCGATACGATAGATGATATGGAATCGCCTGTATTCAGCGGCGTAAAGGCAAACGGAACTGAACTGGCAGAAGACGGAAGCACAGTCCTCACCTCAAGCACCATCACGCTCAATGCCGCTTTCAGCGATCCCGAGAGCGACAATGCAAGTGGGATAGAAACGGCAAAAACCGCACTTTATGTTGACGGAATAAAGCAGACTCTCAGCACATCGACAGCAACTTCGGCCGAGTGCAAGTTGATGCTTGCAAACGGTACGCATTCCGTTAAGTTTGTCGTCAGCGACGGCTTCGGCAATGTTACCAATCTCACTCGCTATTTCACCGTCAATGATAAGAACAGCCCCTACAGTTCCGTTAAGCTCAGCGGAGAAAACACGGCCGTCATCGGCAAGGACTACAGCCTTACTCTGACTGCCGATAAGTTCGATAAGCTTGGCAAAATCGACGTAAATGTTGCAATTAACGATCTGTTCGGCGAGCCGACCGTTACCTTCTGCGACGGATACACCGGAAATAGCACATACAGCAACGGCGCTGTCACCATTAATGCTGCCGCAAATTCACCCAAGAGCGGTGATATTGCAAAGATCACCTTCAAAGTTCCCGCATCGCTCTCTAAGGGCAGCCAGCTCAACTACGAAGTAACAAGTGCAACCTACACAAACGGCGATACTACGTTGAGCTTTGCCCAGGCAAGATCGGCTGTCGGCGTGGAGGCAATGTATGATCTCACTGCAAGTGTTATGACTGCCGGCGGCAAGGGCACGATAACCGTAACCAAGGCCGATGGCGGCAGCGCCGCAAAGCGCGTTGAGGTATACCTTGTAAAAGAAGACGGCGAGGACGAGCTTGTCGGTAAGACAAACAGCACCGGTGAGCTTATCACAAACCGCTTCTGCCGCACAGCAGGAGAGAAGTTTACCATCTATGCAAAGGATGCAGACGGTAACCTTTCCTTCTACTATTCGGGAGTAACTTACGGCCGCGGCAGCGACGAAGTAACGCCCTCAAATATCCGCCTTAACGCGGTTTCCGATCCTACAAGAACCCAGAGCATGAGCTGGTTCAGCTCACCTGAATACACCAAATCGAAGGCTGTTGTTCAGTATATCGACAAGGTGTCCTATGACAGCGGCAACCGCAAGTTCTCTACCGCTTCCGGCGAATGCAAAACTTACTCTTTCGCAAGCGATAACAGTTCTTCGCAGATCAACAGCGTCACCGTGACCGGACTTAATCCGGGAACGACATACTACTATCGCGTCGGTGACGGAGTTAACGGACACTGGTCCGAGCTTTCTCAGTTCACGACAACTGTTGCAAAGGAAAACACCAAGTTCTTTGTCCTTGGCGATACGCAGCTTTCGGGCAATGCCGAAGCCGATGCAGCCGACATTGAGACCATGAATAAGGTTGCCGATAAGATTCAGGCGACAGGCGTAAAATTCGGCGTACAGACAGGCGACTTCGTTGACAGCGCAAGCAACCTTACGGCATGGAATGAAATCCTCGATGTGTTTGGTGATAATTATGGCAACCTGCCCATCGTTCAGGTCATGGGCAACCATGAATACTACGGCGGAAGCAACGCAGGAGCTACCTCTGAAGCTATATTTGATGTTCCGGACAAGAATTACTATTCTGTTGAGTACGGCAATGTCTATATGGCGGTCATAAACTGCAATGCAAACCTCGAAGCAGCAGCAAAGTGGCTGGCCTCCGATGCAGCCGCGTCTAACTGTGAGTGGAAGGTGCTGACCGTTCACCAGCCGCCCTATTACACAAATCCCAAGGGTTCGAGCGCGGCATATAACCAGTATCTGCCTTCGGCTGTCGATGCAGCAGGAATAGACTTCGTGTTCTCCGGTCATGACCACTCCTACGCAAGAACCGAGCCGCTCACCGGCGGTAAGGTCGATAAAGAAAACGGTGCAGTTTACTTCATAACCGGTGACCTTGGTGAGAAATCGCGCAGCACCGAGTACGAGGCAAACAACAACCCCGATTTCCATTTTGCAAAGATCGATCAGGACTATGACGCAATTTACTTCATAGCCGAGACCGTGGAAAACACCATGACCGTCAATGTTTACAATGTCGACGGTACGGTTGTCGACAAGTATGTCATGCATCATGCTGATACCTGTGATCGCAACGGTCATAAGTTCGTCTACTCGAACGGCGTTCTGACCTGCTCAGTGTGCGGCGACAAGGCTGAGGCGGCTTACAGTGGACTTGCTACCGACGCAAAGACCGGCAAAACGATGTATTTCATCGGAGGCAAATTCCAGACCGGTTGGTCGGTTCTCGACACTGACATATATCATTTTGATAAGAATGGTCTGGCTCACAAGGTAACAGTTCAGGAAGACATTAAGACCGACTGCACAAAGCAGGGTCACAAGACTGTTGTCTGCGAATGCGGCGAGACATATACGCTGACCTACGGCAGACTCCTTGGCCACGACTATGTCGAAATGACAAGAGAAGACGGCAGCATATTCTATCGCTGCTCGCGTTGCGGCAATGTTTCCGAAGTCGGTTTGCCGTTCTTGGATGTGAGCGAAAACTCTTGGTATGCAAAGGAACTGTCTTACTGCTACCATAACGGGTATATAAACGGCACTACAAGAATTTCTTTCTCACCGAATGACAATATCACTCGTGAGCAGCTTGCCGCGATGATATGGCGAATTGAAGGTGAGCCAGCACCTGATTCATCCGCATATCCTTTCAAAGATAAGTCTTCGGATTATTCGAAGCGAGCAATTTGCTGGGCAACCGAAAATAATATCATCAAAGGCTATACCGACGGAACGTTCCATCCTAAAGACGTATGTAGCAGACAGGATATGGTCACTATATTCTACCGCTACGCAAACTTCAAGAAGGCAGATACGAGTGCAAGCGTTGACCTGACCAAAATGTTTACCGACGCTTCCAGCATTGGTTCGCACGCAAAGGCCGCTGTTTCGTGGGCAACTGCCGAGAAGATTATAAACGGCTTTAATGCCGCTGACGGTATGCTGTACTTCAAGCCGGCCGGTACGGCAACACGTGCTCAAGTTGCGGTTGTAATCACCCGATTTATGACAGCACTCGGCAAGTAAAATATGCGATTGTAAAAAACAATTTATTAATGTAAAGCTATCCCCTATGCAGATAAACTCTGCATAGGGGATTTTGCTCCTATTTAAGCAATGACATGTGCTTTGAGAGCAAGAAACGCAGAAGCAATCAAGCTGTTCAATGAAACTGACAGTTTTGTTGAAAGTGTATAGCTGAACGTATTTTTAGAACAAAAAAACCTGAATTTTTCATGTAAATAGCAGCATATTCTCTTGCAAATCAGAGGCATTTGTGTTAAACTGTTATCAAAATGCGTAAGGTATGTCAAAGCGCAATTGAAGGGGGGACGTATTATTGGAAAATAAAGCAAAGATCATCGCGGTCGCCGGTAAAGGCGGTGTCGGCAAGACGTCGATTTCGGCGTCGATCGTAAGGCTTCTGGTGGAAAATTTCCCGGATAAGAAGATCCTCGCGATAGATGCAGACCCTGCTGTCGGCCTGTCGGTCGCTCTGGGCGTTGATGTCAAGCTCACGCTTGACGATATCCGCATGAGCATTGTTGACAGCGTCGAAAACGGCGAAACAAGAGAGGCGCTTGAGCTTTTGAGCGAAGCGAGATTCAAGATCTTTGACGCACTGGTCGAAATGCCCGGCTTTGCATTTCTCGGCATCGGCAGACCTGAAAGCTCCGGCTGCTACTGCAAGGTCAATTCCTACCTGAAGGAAGTCATCGGCATTTTGGCGAATAGCTTCGACTATGTCGTCATCGACGGAGAGGCCGGCATTGAGCAGATCCAGCGCCGCGTTATGGATAAGGTAACGCATCTGCTGCTTGTTACCGACCAGAGCAAGAAAGGCTGTCAGGTCGTATCGACGATCAAAAACGTTGCCGACGAGCTGATCGTTTACGATAAGATCGGCGCTATAGTAAACCGTATGACAAATCCCGAGCTCGCGGAGCTCATCACTGTGCCCGGTGTTGATATCGTGGCACGCATCCCTGCGGACAATGCTTTTGCCGCAAACGACATAAAGGGTCAGAGCGTGCTTAGCCTGCCCGAAGATTCTCTTATGCTCAACGGAGTAAAGGAAGCACTCCAAAAAATAGAAATTCTTTGAAGAAGAGGTGTAACATTTGAAAGATCTTAAGCATCTGATCTACTTCGAAAGTCTTCTTGAGAATGCCGACAACGAGCTGGTAAAGCAGGCTCAGGCTGAAGGCGACATCTGCCTTGGCTACACTTGCTACCACGTTCCCGAAGCACTTCTCAACATAGGCAACTGTTTCTCCGTGCGTCTGCGCGCACCGAAGACAGGTTCTATCGACATCGCAACCTACTACATGTCCAACTACACCTGCGAGTACGCACGCGCACTCGTAGAACGTGCTATCGAGGGCGGCTATCAGTTCCTCGACGCACTGATCGGTGTGGACGCCTGCTCCATGATGAACCGCGCGATGGAGCACTTCGAGGTCCTGAAGGTCAACGACAAGGAAAAGTTCTTTGTAACTCACATGGACATTCCTTTCAAGGTGACCGACTACACCCTCGCAGCGTATGAAACCCAGATGCAGATCCACGTTCTGGATAACCTGAAGGAGAAGTTCGGCATCGACACTTCCGATAAGGCTATCCGCAAGGCAGTCAAAGAGCACAATGAAGTATGCAAGATCCTCACCGAGATCGGCGATATGCGCAAGGCTGAAAACCCCGTCATCACCGGCTATGAGTATCATGTACTGAACCTCGTTTCTTTCACCTGCCCGAAGAGACTTATTCTCCCCTACCTGAAGGAGACCCTCAAAGAGCTCAAAACCCGTAAGCCCGATCCCAAGCCCTGGTTCCGCGCAAGAGTTGCAATCGTCGGAAGCGAAATCGACGATCCCAACCTCACCAAGCTTATCGAAGGCTGCGGCGCATTTGTATGCTCCGACCGTCACTGCTTCGGATCGACTCCGGGCCGCGAGGTCATCGAGCTCAACGATGAAGAGCCCGCCCTCAGACAGCTTTGCCGCCATGTAATGGAGCACTCCGAGTGCGCACGTTACATATCCGACGAAAAGGTCATGCAGCGCCGTCACACAGCAGACCGCCTCGCAAAGGAGTACAATGCGGAAGGCATCATCTACGAGCAGATGAAGTACTGTGACTACTGGGGCTTCGAGCGCGCACTCGTCAGCCATGTAATGGCTGAGGAATACGGCTGGCCCGTCCTGTCTATCGACAGACTGTACAACAACGGTAACTCCGGTCAGCTTCGTACCCGCTGCCAGGCCTTTGTTGAGTCTCTGGAAATCAAGCGTATTCATAAAGAGGAGGGCAATAAGTAATGGCTAAGACTCCTAAATATCCCAATCCTAAGTTTTTTAAGGCAAAAGATAACATCGACTGGAAGAAGCAGTGGGAAAACCTGAAGGTTTGCGGCGGCATTTTCTACGAGATGTTCAAAGAGACCGACTGGGAAGCTTTCAAAAACGGCTGGAAGAACACCCTGAAGAATGACGCAGCTCGCATCAAGGAAGAGTACAATGCATTCATGGCACTCGACCAGCAGGGTAAGCTCGACGCTATCCTTTACGGTGAAAAGAGACTTGGCAGACTGTATGCCAAGGGCGCAATGGCAACCGTCCGTCGTGAGTGGCGCGGCGTTAAGGACACTGCATACGACTTCTATGAGTGGGCTCGTATGTGGGGCATGCTCCTTATGACCTTCTCCAAGGACCTCATTCCCGCACTCAACAGTGCTCTGCACTACCGCTGGATGATCTCCTACTTCTGCTGCCACGGCTTTATGGATAAGAACATCATGGGTCTGCGCGGCCGCGCACTCCGCATGAGCCACCTGCTTATCTACGATATATTCCGCTACGTTGCAGAAAACCTCGTTCTTTTGTCCAAGGCTGACCGCAAGAACGGCAACAGCGAGGAGCTTAACAAGATGCTCATGACCTTTGACGAGATGACCATGGGTCAGATCATGGCAGGCTTCCCCGATTTGTGCGGTATTCCTCACCAGCTGCTGCCCGTCTTCCTCGTTTCTGAGATCGACCAGCTCACCTGCGTACCTTACATCGATGCAGTCGAGTCCTTCGGTCTGCCCTCCGATACCTGCCCGGTTCCGTCTTCCGAGTGCGGCGCTCTGGTAATTGATGCTCTGCCCGACATGGGCTGCGGCTTTATCTCCAGCTCCATGCCCTGCGACGGCTCCACCATGGCATCCTCTTACTTTGCACGCCGCTTCCCGAACACACCCGTATTCCATCTCTGCTTCCCCGTTCGTTACGAGGACGAGTCCGTCCTGCAGTCTGCCGCCGAGGATATCAAGGCCTGCATAAAGTTCATCGAAGATAAGACCGGTGCAAAGTGGAACTGGGACGCTTACTTCACCGCTATGAAGCGCTTCAATAAGGAGACTTCTTACGAGCTGGAGAAGTGGGAGATTAACAAGACCAAGTATCCGCAGCTGCTCGGACCTTGCTACGAGCTGTTCCGTAAGTGGAACTACGAGATGGACGGCGGTATTGATCCCCGTGTTATTAAGACCTGTGAGAAGGTCAGCAAGCTGATCCGCGAGGGCTATGAGAATCGCGACGAAGCATGGCCCGGCAAGATGAAGTACCGTGCAATCGTATGGTCTTGCCCGGCTCACTACTACGCAAACTTCTCCAACTGGGCTGCCAACTGCTGGGGCATCGACGTCCTGGTCGAGATGGAATCCCTCAACTTCACTAAGCCTCTCGAGACCGAGGACAAGGAAGAAGCACTCCGCGACCTCGCCCGCCTGTACGAGCGCATGGTTATGCGCCGTCACACCAACGGCGGTTACCACAACGTCGTAACCGAGCTGTGGCGTCAGTGCGAAGCATGGGATGCAAAGCTCATCCTCATGTATCAGAACGTTGCATGTAAGAACATGGCAACCGTTCAGGGCCTGCTCGATGATCAGGGCCGTGAGCGCGGCTACGATCTTATCTGGATCGAGCACGACCTTATGGACCCGCGCACCGTTTCTCGCCGCACCATGCGCGACAAGGTTAACGAGTTCATGCGCACCGTTAAGAACGCAGAGCCCATAGACCCGTCTCTCGTAGAGTTCGAGGACGAAGTCTGCATGTAATTGCTCTGCAGTTATCGCAGGAATTATGCGCCGAGGGCGGCAGAATAGATTAGCCGTCCCCGGACGGCGTTCAAAGCGCCGAGAATGATTAATTAATTGGAGGAAATTATAAAATGAAATATTTTGGCGGTTGTGACGTAGGCTCGACCTACACAAAGGCAGTTATTCTCGATGAGAACGGCAAGATGGTAGCAGATACCACAATAAAGAGCAAGATCAATTCCGAGGCATCCGCAGTAGCGGCAATGGCAGAGGTCTGCGAGAAGGCCGGCCTGAAGAGCTCTAAGGATCTTGAGTATCTTATCGGTACCGGCTACGGCCGCAACAAGGTTCCGTTCGCGGATGAGAACATCTCCGAGATAAGCTGCCACGCAATGGGCGTACACGTCACCGATCCTTCCGTCAAGGCGATCATCGACATCGGCGGTCAGGACGTAAAGGGCATCTCCGTTGACACCGATGGCACCGTAAAGAACTTCGCAATGAACGATAAGTGCGCAGCAGGTACCGGCCGCTTCTTCGAGGCAATGGCACGCTCCTTTGAGATGAGCCTCCCCGAATTCTCGAAGCTGGCACTGACCGCAAAGAACGTCATCCCCATCACCGCACAGTGCACCGTTTTCGCAGAGTCCGAGGTCATCACCCTCGTCGGCGAAGGCAAGCCCATGGACGAGATCGCGGCAGGCATCGAGATGGCAGTTGCAAAGCGCTGCTTCGTCATGGCAAAGAAGGCCGGCGCGACCGACAGCATCACCCTGACCGGCGGCTGCGCAAAGAACGACGGCCTGAAGCAGGCGATCGAGCACGTTCTGAAGCTGAAGGTCGTAAACCTGAAGACCGACCCGCAGCTGATGGGCGCACTCGGCGCAGCAGAGTATGCTCGCCAGAAGGGTCTCGCAAAGAAATAATTTAGAGGCGCATTGAGATCGTGCTGATCTATACTGCGGTAGCTCGACCTGTAATGTTGTACTGAGCTTAGGTGCCTCGCGTTCAATAGGACGAATGTCATTTGGCCGCTGCACTGCAACAGGAACACATCCGATAGGGTGTATCGCAGCCTTTAGAATTATTTGACCCACACAGGCGCCAACAGATCTGATTGAACGAACTGTTTGGCATTAATAACAGCTCAAAAAGGAGAAACGCTAATGTGCAAATTCTGCAAAAAGTCCGTTAAGCTGTTTAGCACGGTAGTCGGTATCCTGTTCGTGGTTTATTTCTGGAACCTCGACCAGAAGGTGCTCGGCTGGGCATACAAGCAGGTTAACGCTATGTTCGACAGAAAGCCTGTTGACATTAAGTTCTGATTCCTGAATAAATACCGGCGCATGCCCCACATCATGCGCCGGTATATTTTAATGAGAATGAAAAAACAGAGACAAAGCTTTGCTTTGTCTCTGTTTTTTTATATCAGATTTTTCAGCTCAACGCTGTCCTGCTTGCTTATCTTTCGGATAACGCGGCACGGATTTCCGGCTGCAAGGTATCCGGGCGGAATGTCGCGCGTTACAACGCTGCCGGCACCGATGACGCAGCCGTCGCCGATCATAACGCCGCCGCAGACGGTGACATTACCGGCAAGCCAGCAGTTGCTGCCGATGCTTATCGGCTTTGCGTACTCCAAATCGTATGCGCTGCCGTCAGGTCTCGTGTAAATATTGCGCTCGGCGCTGAGAAATGAATGCATAGGCGTAAGCAGGCTACAATTCGGCCCGAAGAACACGTCATCTCCGATAGTCACCGGGCAGCAGTCAAGCACCGTGAAGTTGAAATTTGCATAGCAATTTCGCCCGAAGCTCGTAAACACGCCATAGTCGAAATACACAGGTCCCTGCAAAAACAGCCCCGGCTTAGCGTTCGGTGTGAGCTGCCTGAGAATTTCGGCTCGCAGCTTTTCCTCATCCTCGTCGGTGTTGTTATACTGACGGCTGAGCTTATGCGCCTTCAGTCGCAGAGCAGCAAGCTCGGCATCCGACGGATCGTAGAGCTTGCCGGCGAGCATACGCTCAAGCTGCTCGCTCACAGCTCGGCTATAACCTCGCACTCGACAAGAACATCCTTGGGCAGACGTGCGACTTCAACGCAGCTTCTTGCAGGATAAGGCTCGGTGAAGTATTCGGCGTATATGCCGTTAACAAGGCCAAAGTCGTTCATGTCCTTGATAAAAACGGTGGTCTTCACTACCTTGGACATGTCGCTGCCGGCAGCCTTGAGAAGCTCCGTGAGGTTTTTGAAAACCTGATGAGCCTGAGCCTCGACGCCCTCGGGGACGATGCCGGTGGCAGGATCAATGCCGATCTGGCCGGATGTATATACCATGCCTCCGACGATCTGCGCCTGGGAATAGGGGCCGATTGCGGCAGGAGCCTTGTTTGTGGAAACGGTTTTCATATTTGTTCCTCCTTAATAGTTCAAGCTGATTTTGAAGCCCTTGTCGCCGAGGGCGCGGAGCAGCCTTTCGCCGTGCTCCTTGCCGCCGACTTCGCAGGCAATGTGAACGTTGGTCTGGTTAGGCGTAAGCCCTGCGCTGAGCCTGTCGTGCTCAACGGTGAGTATATTTGCGCCCTGCGCGGCAATGTCGTTTAAGAGCTTAACGAGGCTGCCGGGCTTATCGAGCAGAGTTGCCGTGAACTTGAGCCGCCTGTTACGCGCAACAAGACCCTGAGCGATAATGCATTGAATGAAGCTAACGTCGATATTGCCGCCGGAGAGCAGGCACACGACTTTCTTTCCCTTAACATCGACCTTGCCCTTCAAAACGGCGGCCACGGGAGTGGCACCGGACGGTTCAACGATCTGCTTGCAGCGCTCCATGAGCAGGAGTATTGCCTCGGAGATCTCGTTGTCGTTGACGGTGACAACGTCGTCGGCATAGCGGTTGATAAGCTCAACTGTTATGTCGCCGGGAGCTTTCACGGCAATGCCGTCGGCAATGGTTGAAACGGAATCGGTACTTATGTACTTCTTCTCGCGGAACGACTGGGCGATAGCGTCTGCGCCCTCGGCCTGAACGCCGATGACCTTGATGCGCGGATTTATTTGCTTTATGCAGGCTGCAACACCTGCAAGCAGTCCGCCGCCGCCGGCCGGAACGATAACAACGTCGGCAGTGGGCAGATCGCCGAGAATTTCAAGGCCGAGCGTACCCTGACCGGCAATGACCTCAAGATCATTGTACGGATGCAGGAAAGTTGCGCCCTCGGTCTCGCACACCTTGCATGCCATTGCGTATGCATCGTCATAGCAGTCGCCGTGAAGCACGACCTTTGCACCGTAGCCCTCGGTGGCCTGAACCTTTGCGATAGGAGCGCTTGCCGGCATGACAATCGTTGCCGGAATGCCGAACTTGTGCGCAGCGTAAGCCACGCCCTGTGCATGGTTGCCGGCCGACGAAGCAACGACGCTTTTCACATCGCCGCGCTCGACAAGTGCGGCAATTTTGTTGCTCGCGCCGCGGATTTTGAACGAGCCGGTTTTCTGCCGGTTTTCGCATTTGAGATATATCTCTCCGCCCGTCATAGCGGAAAAGGTGGAGGACATATCAAGCTCTGTGTGATGAAGTATGGGCTTGAGCCTTTCGGCGGCAAGCTCAATGTCTTTAAGCTGCAATTCCATCCGATTCACCTCTGTTTTGTGATTGTACTTGAATTTTACTGCATCCGAATGAAATATACAAGAGTTTTGCAGCAAAAAACGTCCGCATCACGGGAACAAATTTTCGATATGTCCTCGCAAGAAAAACAAATGATTTTTCAGCCGTTTGCGCTAAGGCCGCTTACGAAGCTTTTCATTTCGCTGCGGCTTTTTACATGCTTGCTCTGCTCGATAATCCTTGCCTGCTCGGCTTTGTCGAGAGCTGAAAAATAGAGAAAAGCGTCCGTGTTCTGCATCAGCGCCATCCCGAGACCGAGCGGAAGATCGGCGTTTTTGCCTGTGTTCATAATATCACCTCGGCTTTATTTTCCGCAAAAGGCAAAAAAATATACGCCGCTGTGCGGCGTATATTTAAAAGATCAGTTTTTGTACGGCAGGGATGTGAAATAGCTCGTGTCGGGCTGGCCGGATATCGTCCATCCGGAGCCGGAGCTTGCAATGGGGATGGAGCCGGTGAAGCCGCCGTCGGTCACAAAGTTTATGACCGAGCTGCCGTCGGTTGAGGTAAAGCGCAGCTTTGTCCCAGTGGCGAGGAGGCTGCCGTTGCTGAGCGTTATGCTCTTCGTGGTGGTGACATAGGTCGTGTTGTTGTCAAAAACAATGTCGCCCGAGGCCTTGGAGAAGCTCTTGTCGGCGAGAGTGTACACATTTTTGACCTTATATGTTCCGAGAATGTTCATCTCGTTGTCCACAACGAGTTTACCGTCGGAAAAATCTTTAATCGTACCAAGCGCATAGCTCTGGCTGTCAAACAGCGCAAGGTGCAGCGGCTGAGTTTCGGCTGCCGAGTAGAAGGCAGCGCAGGTAATGGCCTGTCCGTCTGCGTCCTTGCCGTCAAGGTATATCTCTTTTGCGCCGTCGCCATCGAGGTCAAACAGGCGGATGCTGCCAATCTCTTTGATGCCGGTCGAAACTTCGGCGGTCTTACCGGAGGCTTCAACGTTCAAAACGACGAGCCCCTGAGCGTCGGTGCTCGTATTTATCGTTTCTTCCTTGTTGTCGCCGTCAATGTCGCCGGAGTAGGGCAGACGGGATGTGATTACGGTTCCTGCGCTGGCGTAGGGATTGGTCACCTTGACAGCGCCGTTTTCGTCGAGCGAGAGCAGGCGAATCTCATGTGTGCCGTCGGCAAGCTTAAAGCGCACGACCATGGTCGGGGTTGTTCCCTCAAGCTCTGCGTTTATCGCAAGCGCCGCACCGTCGGACATGTCACTGCACGCAAGAACCTGCTGGACAAGCGTGTAGGTCTTGGCGCTTTCGTTATAGTTTATCGTGTAAACATCAAGGTCATAGACATTGCCGCTTGCAGACAGAAGCAGCGACTTAATGTCGGTTGCCGCTGCGCTGCCGAGCAGAGTGAGGTCGGACGCCTTGCTGTCGGCCGTGAAAGCGACGCTTACGTCGCCCTCGCTGCCGCTGAGGTCGCTTGACGGGATGAAGTCTTTGTTTATAACGTCGCCCAGCTCGTCATACGACACGGTGAACTCATAAAAACCGGCAGCGGCATCCGCTATCTCGCCGGGGTTTGCAATGATGACAATACCGTCTGCGGACAGATACCAGTGCCCGTCGGAGACAAGAGATTTGATCGTTTCGGAGTATCCCTCGTTGAAGAACACACCCTGATATTTCGGGTCTTCGTTGAACGAAACGAGGATCTTTTCGGAGACCGCGTTTACGATCTTCTCGCCGCTGTCGCCGAGGTCGGCAAGCTTTATCTCCTCGCCGGTCTGCGAATTGAAGGTAGAGCCGCTGATCTTCAGCGTGCTCGTCGTTCCGAGCGAGGCTCGGTCAACGATGCGCAGGGAAACGATCGAACTGTCGGCGCGCTCTGATCTGATCGTGCGGCTCATGGAGAAAGCGCTCAGCCCCTGAGCCGTACCGTCGCCGATGTTCTGCGTGTAATGCCCATAATTATCCTGATAGGTCTTGGTGGTGTATTCAGTTTCCATTGCCCTGAGGCTTTCGTTTATCTTGTCGGCAGCCTCGCTGCGCTCGGACATGAAAACGGTCGGGGACATGTACCGAACACCGTCCTTGCCCGATGCGGTGGTCATGTCTATAACAACGTCGCCGCCGTTTTTCGCGGCGTTTGCGTTTATGATCTTGTGATCCTCCGTGACGGTTATATCAACTCGCGCATTGTTAGAAAAATCATCGACAAACGATTTTGCCTCAATGATGTTCAAATCCTTGTCGTAAAGGCAGATACTGTATTCAATGTCGGCTCTTTCGGTGCTGTCGGCCTTGTCGCCGGCAAAATCGAAGTGGATCACCGTACCGGCGGCGATGGCGGTTTCGTCGGCGTTTTTAAACGAATCCGAGCCTTCATCGGTTCCGCAGGAGACGGTGAAAACGTCATTAGCCTCCATGGTTATATAAACGCCGCATTCGCGTTCCTTTTCGCCGGTGTCCTTTTTGCCGCAGGCGCACAGGGACAAAACGCAGCAGAATGCCAATGCTATGGCTATGAATTTGCGCATATTATCAACTCCTTATTTCAAATAATTATATCATGTCCTCGGTTCAAAATCTACCGCCTGCAAAATTGTTTATAAAACCGTAAAAAATCCCCCATCAGATGATGGGGGAGAATGTATAACTTACGCGATCATTCGTGGCCGTGGTCGGGATAGTGGACATGCAGAAGCTCGTGAGCTCTGCCGCGCAGCAGGTTGTATACTCCGTCAAGTGCGGTGTTCTGCTCGGACGAGCGCAGAGTGCAGTCCTCATCTGCTATGAACATTCCTTGATTGCGGAGCTGTTTCTGCTCGAAGCAGGCTTCGGGCTGACCGCCTCCGCCGATGCAGCCGCCGGGGCAGGCCATGATCTCGACAAAGTGGAAGAACTCTTCGCCGCTTTCGATCTTATCGATGAGCTTGTCGGCATTGCCGAGGCCGCTTGCAACGGCTATCTTCAGAGTGAGGTCGCCGGCCTTGACCTCAAATGCTTTTATGCCTTCAAGGCCGCGTACGCCGCACTCGGCAACGCTTGCTATCTGCTCGGTCGTGACAGTGCCCAAAACGTGGCGGATAACGGCTTCGGTGACACCGCCGGTAACGCCGAAGATGACACCGGCGCCGGTGTACTCGGCGAAGGGATCGTCAGGCTCGGTATCGGGCAGGTCGGCAAAGTCAATGCCGGCCTCTTTTATCATTTTTGCAAGCTCCTGAGTTGTGAGCACAAGGTCTATGAGCCTCTCGCCGTCCTTGACAAGCTCGGGACGTGCAGCCTCTGCCTTCTTGGCCGTGCAGGGCATAATCGCGACGGAGTACAGCTCATCGTCGGTGTAGTGCTGGCGGAGTATCGCGCCGAACATCTCCATCGGCGAGCCGCAGGTGGACACCTGGGGCATGAGATGCGGATGCATGTTCTCGACGTGCTTTATCCAGCCGGGGCAGCAGGAAGTGAACATGGGAAGCTTTGCGCCGGTCTTGAGCTTGTTCATGAACTCGGCAGATTCCTCCATGATGGTAAGGTCGGCCGTCAGCGAGGTATCGAAAACGTAGTCTGCGCCGAGCATTTTAAGCGCCGTGACTATCTTGCCCATGACAGGCTGCGAGGCAGGCAGGCCGAACTCTTCGCCGATACCGACGCGCACGGCCGGCGCGACCTGAACGGCGACCTTCTTGGTCGAGTCATATATTGCCGTCCAGAGCTTGGAGACCTCGTTTTTGACGACGATTGCGCCGGTGGGGCACACTGCCGCGCACTGACCGCAGCTTACGCACTTCGTGTCGGCAAGCTTGTTGTCAAAGCCGCAGGAGATATAGGTCTCGATTCCGCGCTCGGCGAAGTCCACTGCGTGGATGTTCTGAACCTCAGAGCACATTCTGACGCATTTGCCGCAGAGAATGCACTTTGAAGGATCGCGCACGATGGCAGGGGATGATTCGTCGATGGGCAGCTTGCAGTATTCGTTTGCAAAGCGGATATTCGTGACGTTATAGCGGCGCGCATAGGTCTGAAGCTTGCACTTTCCGGATTTTTCGCAGGTGGTGCATTCGGCTCTGTGGCCGGCAAGCAGCAGCTCCAGTATCATCTGGCGATGCTTTCTCAGACGTGCGGTGTTGGTCTTGATAACAAGGCCGTCTTTGGGCTGCATCGAGCATGCGGCCTCAACTGCGCCGCGCTCGTTTTCAACAACGCACAGGCGGCAGCCGCCGTATATCGAAAGGCTTTCACAGTAGCAGAGATTGGGGATATCGATATGATGCTTTTTTGCAACTTCAAGTACGTTGCGTTCATTTTCAAATTCACAGCTGATGCCGTCTATGACCATGTGCTTCATATCATCATACCTCCTTTATAGCGTGCTTCGGGCATCCGTTTTTGCATTCGCGGCACTTGATGCACTTTTCAGGGTCGATCTTGTGCGGCTTGCGCAGCTCGCCGGTTATTGCGCCGACGGGGCAGTTGCGCGCGCACTTGGTGCAGCCGATGCACTTGAGCGGGTCGATCCACATCGTGCACAGGCTGCGGCATGCGCCGGCCGGGCACTTCTTGTCAACTATATGAGCAATATACTCATCCTTGAAGTATTTGAGCGTGCTGAGAACGGGGTTGGTTGCCGTCTTGCCGAGTCCGCACAGCGAGCAGGTCTTTACGACGCTTGAAAGCTCCTGGAGCATGTCGATATCCTCGATCGTGCCCGAGCCGTGGGTTATGCGCTCAAGTATCGCCTGAATCTTGGGTATGCCCTCGCGGCAGGTTGCGCATTTGCCGCAGGATTCCTTCTTCGTGAAGTTCATGAAGAAGCGAGCGATCTCAACCATGCAGGTATCGTCGCCCATGACGACAAGACCGCCGGAGCCGATAATTGCGCCTATCTTCTTGGTCGATTCAAAGTCGAGAGGAAGGTCGAGGTGCTCCTCGGTCAGACAGCCGCCGGAGGGGCCGCCGATCTGAACGGCCTTGAACTTGCCGTTTTTCACGCCGCCGCCGATGTCAAACACGATCTCGCGGAGCGTGGTACCCATGGGGACCTCGATAAGTCCCGTGTGCTTAATGTTGCCGGTCAGGGCGAATGCCTTGGTGCCGGTGCTGGTCTCGGTGCCGATGCTGCGGTACCATGCCGAGCCACGCTCGATGATCGGCGGAACGTTCGCAAAGGTTTCAACGTTGTTGAGCGAGGTCGGAGCGTCGAACAGACCGCGGTCAACGCTTCTGGGCGGCTTTGTTCTGGGCATGCCGCGCTCGCCCTCGATGGATGCTGTCAGCGCCGAGCCCTCGCCGCAGACGAACGCGCCTGCGCCGCGATTTATGTGCAGCCTGAAATTCTTGCCCGAGCCGAGTATGTTCTCGCCCAGTATGCCGTGTGCCTCGTCATCGGCAATGGCCATTTTAAGGCGCTCGACAGCCAGGGGATACTCCGCGCGGACGTAGATATAGCCCTCCTCGGAGCCTGTGGCTATGCCGGCGATTATCATGCCCTCGATCATTCTGTGCGGATCGCCTTCCATGATCGAACGATCCATGAATGCGCCGGGGTCGCCCTCGTCGCCGTTGCAGACAATGTATTTGACGGGTGCATCCTTGTGAGCGGCAACCTGCGCCCACTTCTTGCCGGTCGGGAAGCCTGCGCCGCCTCTGCCGCGCAGACCGGAGTCGGAAACTTCGGCGATTATCTCGTCGGGGGTCATGTCAAACAGCGCCTTTTCAAGGGCGGTGTAGCCGCCGACGGCAATGTATTCCTCAACGCTTTCCGCGTTTATGTGTCCGCAGTGCTCAAGCGCAACACGGGTCTGCTGCTTATAGAAGGGGATATCCTCCTGACGAACATAGCTCTCGCCGTCCTCATGGTAAACAAGGCGGTCGATGACCTCGTCGTTGAGAATGGTCTTTTCTATTATCTCCTCGCAGTCGTCAACCGTGACCTTTATGTACAAAAGCCCCATCGGCTCTATGCGCATGAGCGGACCCATCTGGCAGAAGCCGTGGCAGCCGCTGTGCTTGAGGCCGACCGATTCATCGTGCGTTTCGTGCTGCAAAACGACATCGACCTTCAGTCCGCGCTCCTCCATGAGCTGCTTCATTCTGTCGTAAACGTTCAGCGAGCCGCCGGCGACACAGCCGGAGCCGCCGCATATGACGACCTGCTTATACTGGCATTCGAGAGCCTTTTTGAATTGCTCGCGGCACTCGATAAGCTGCTGTCTGCTTTCAATTCTCATGTGTTCTCGGCCTCCTTTAATTCCTGCACAAGTGCATGAACTTTTTCCGGGGTCATCGAAGCGTGAACAACGTCGTTAACGGTGCAGACCGGCGCAAGGCCGCATGCACCCAGACATGAGACGCGCTCTATGGTAAACAGCCCGTCCTTAGACATATGCTCCTCGGGAGTAAGACCGGTGGCAGCGTAAAGAGCTTCCTGAACATCGTCGGACTTTCTGACGTGGCAGGCGGTTCCGTTGCATACTTTGATAATATATTTGCCCTTTTCGTTCATCGAGAAATTTTCGTAGAACGTTGCAACGCCGTAAAGCTCGGCCTCGCTCTCGCCGATCTTTTCGGCGATGTACTTGAGTGCGTCCTTGGGAAGAAACTTGTACTCGTTTTGGATCTCCTGCATGATAGCAATGACCCTGGTCTTATCGCAGTCGTATTTTTGCAGCACGCTGTCGATAAAGCCGAAATCAACCTTTACCAAATGAATCATCCTTTCAATACATCTTTTTCACTCTTACACTTTAATACTTTGCTGAGTTTAATTATAAGTAAAAATAATTTTTGTGTAAAGAATAGTTTAAAATTTGTTAATAGCAAACCGCCGGAGCACTTTTTCGGCAAAAAACAAAACAATACACAAATGTACAATATTTTGAAATGTTATTTAGACAATTTGACGATGAAAATTTCATCCTTTATTGCAGTTTTACTAAAAATCGCGGCGAATCGCGGACAAAATCACGCATTTGCAAGGCTAAAAAAATTAACTGCCAATTTTCCGGGAAATGCTTGACAATGCTGCCTTTTCGATTATAATGATTTTATAAAATGTCTCATTTGAGACAAAAACGGAGGACGCCATGAAGCTGAGCGAAGCACAGATGAGCCTGCTGCGGCAAACGAGCATTTTTTATGCTGTTCCCGAGGTGACAATCGAGAAGATAGTCGCATCGGCCGACTGCTGCGTAAAGCGCTATGAAAAGGGGCGGCTCGTTTACGGAAAGACTGATTTTTCGCGAAGTCTTGGGATCGTGCTGTCGGGCAATCTGCGCGTTACAAAGGGCAACGCCGGCGGACACGCAATGATAATGAGCACCCTTGGCCCGGCCTCGCTTTTCGGAGCGGCTGCGCTGTTTAACAACGAAACGGAATACGCAACGGATATCGTGACCTTGAGCGATGCGGAGATAATCTTTTTTGCTCAGCGCCTTGTGCGGCGCATGATGCGTTTTGAGCCGCAGATCGCCGATAATTACATCAAATACCTGTCCGAGCGGATACTGTTTTTAAATAAGAAGATATATCTTCTCAGCTCGGGCACTGCCGAGCAGCGGCTTGCAAGCTTCCTGCTGGATAATATCCCGGAGAGCAGCATGTCGGAGCTTCCGATGCCGCTTAATAAGCTGTCGCTTGCGCTGAATGTTTCGCGCGCCTCGCTTTACAGGGCATTTGATGCGCTCACGCAGGATGGCGTGATAGAAAAAGAAGGCAAAAAAGTTTGCATAAACAATGCCGAAAGGCTCAAAAAATACATGAGGTGAAAAAATGAAAAAACTTGTATCACTTATTCTGGCGGTGCTCATGCTCGCCTGCCTGTTCACGGGCTGCGCAAATAATGATCCGGCTCCGACCGAGACTCCGGCGGCAGCGGAGGAGCAAACGACCATCCGCGTCGGCGCAATGACAGGCCCCACGGCGATGGGAATGGTTAAGCTCATGGACGAAAGCGATAAGGGCGAGAGCGCTAATAAATACGAATTTTCGCTCCAGACCGAAGCTACCGCTTTTGCTCCGGCGCTCACCAAGGGCGAGATCGACATAGCCGCTGTTCCGGCAAACCTCGCATCGGTCATTTATAACAACACAAACGGTGGGATAAAAGTGCTTGCAGTCAATGCCACCGGCGTTTTGTACATCGTTGAGCGCGGCGACAGCATAAGCAGCTTTGCAGATCTTGCAGGCAAAAAGCTCTATGCCACCGGCGAGGGCGCAACTCCCGAGTTTGCGCTGCGTTATCTTCTCAAGGCAAACGGCCTTGACGGCGACAATGCCCCCACTATCCAGTGGTGCGCCGACACCACCGAGGCTCTGTCGTATATAAGCAAAGACGAGAACGCAGTTGCGATGCTTCCGCAGCCGTTTGTCACTGCGGCACAGACTAAGGTCGAGGGACTTAAAGTTGCGCTCAACCTCAATGAGGAGTGGCAGAAGGCAAACGATGGCGCGTCGATGGCGACCGGCGTTATCGTAGTGCGCACGGAGTTTGCGGAAAAGTATCCGCAGCAGCTTGAAAAGTTCATGCAGGAGTATGCCGAGAGCGTAAAATTCGTAAACGAAAATACCGAGCAGGCGGCCGAGCTTATCGGAAACTACGAGATCGTAAAGGCTCCCATTGCGCTCAAGGCTCTGCCTTACTGCAACATCTGCTGCCTGACCGGCGATGAGCTTAAGGATTGCCTCGGCGGATATCTTTCCGCTCTTTACGAGATGAATCCGCAGTCTGTAGGCGGAAAGCTGCCCGACGACGGCCTGTACTATGCAGCGGAAAAATAAGCTCGGCAAGGCGCTGGCGGTTCTGTTTGCACTGCTGCTGTGGCAGATAGCCGCAGTCGCCGTCGATCAGAAAATACTGCTCGTGTCGCCGGTAGATGTTGCCGTGCGTATGACGAGCATCTGGCAGGTCGAAGGTTTTGCGTCGTCGATCTGGTTTAGCTTTTATCACATAGCCGGCGGTTTTCTGCTCGCGCTTGCCGTGGGTGTACTGCTGGCAGCGCTCTCCGGGAGATTCCCGTGGATCGAGACGGCGCTGTGGCCGTTTATGATAACGGTCAAAACGGTGCCGGTCGCGTCGTTTGTCGTCATCTGCCTTATATGGCTTTCGGCGCAGAACCTGTCGGTGTTCATATCGTTTTTGATCGTGCTTCCGGTCGTTTACGGCAATGTGCTCGAGGGCATAAAAAGCGAGGATATAAAAATACTCGAGGTTGGGCGCGTGTTCGGAATGCCGTTTTTTAAACGTGTGCTTTATATCCATATGCCGCAGCTCAAGCCGTTTATACTCTCTGCGTGCATGACCTCGCTGGGTATGTCGTGGAAGGCCGGCGTCGCGGCCGAGATCATCGGAACGCCGGACGGCTCGATAGGCAAGCAGCTTTACTATGCTAAGATATACCTCGATACCGACGATCTGCTGTGCTGGACGGTTATAATCGTCATCATAAGCGTCGTGTTTGAAAAGCTGTTCATGCTGCTTCTGAACCGGTTTTACCGGAGATTGGAGCGTGCGTGATGGAGCTAAAAAGCATATGCAAGTCCTTCGGCGAAAACGAGGTTCTGCGCGATATAAGCATGGTCATTCCAAAGGGCAGCAGAGTGCTCATCACGGCGCCCTCCGGGCGCGGCAAAACGACGCTTCTGCGCATCATGATGGACCTTGAAGCACCGGATTCGGGCGAGATAAAAAATCGACCTCGCCGTCAGGCGGCGGTGTTCCAGGAGGATAGACTGCCGGAGGAATTCACGCCCGTAAACTGCGTGAAAATGACCTGCGCACACGGCGTGACAAAGGAGCTTATCCGCGAAAACCTTGCAGCGGTCGGGCTTGAGGGGCACTGCGATAAGCCGGTTTCGCAGCTCTCGGGCGGTATGCGCCGCCGCGTCGCGATAGTGCGCGCGGCCATGAGCGGTGCGGACACCGTGTATTTCGACGAGCCGTTCACCGGACTTGACGACGCGACGAAAAAACTTGTCATAGATTACATTTTAAATAATTGCGAGGGCAGAACGCTTGTTTTCGTAAGCCACTGCCCGGACGATGCAAAGCTTTTAAACGCAAAAGAACTCCGTATCTGATACGGAGTTCTTTTTTGCTCTATTTGTTTTTCAGCTTCCAAGCCTTTTGAATAAGAGAGAGTACCGAAATATAGAGGTACCGACTCTTCTAAATTTAATTATCTAACAAATTCTGCAAAGTGAATGTCCACGTCCGTGCCGTACCCATAAGATACGTCAAGTTTAATGATGCACCAATCATTGAGCCGAACTCGCCTTTAGGAACGTAAACACTGAAGCCTGTATTGACAGAAAAGTTGTTGCTTACGGATTTGTTATATACGACTTGGTTAACACTTCCTGATATAGCAAGATTTCTACAAGAATATTGTAACTTTGCAGATTTAATAGATGCCTTTGGGTCACTTATTTTCCAATATCCGCTCACATTTTTAAGAAGATACTCATCTGGAATACCTCCTGTGTGATTGCATTTTATTGTCAGATAAACTTCTGAGCTATAGCCAGGATCAATTCCCGATTCAGTAACTGTTGTACTCAAAGTTTGAGCAGACATTGTTTCACCGTTGCTATATACATTGAATAGGTATGTTGCACTTATATCACTATCCTCATTTGTGCCGCTTAGTTGATTGTGACTTACAACATTTCCATGCTCAACATTAATCAGATGTCCAATAACATACTCAGTATTTCCTTGATCATCTGTTAGATATGCTGTCATGGTGCTTGGCATTACATTTTCTTGACAGTCTTAAGTGATTATACCATCTGCATTGGCGCAGGGTATATTTGATATGAGAAACAAAGTTGATAGTAGAACGGACAAGAATTTCTTCATTATTTGTCTCCTTTCATCCCGTTAACGCCGAGCGTCAGCAATACGCCCGTAATTATCCAGCACCAGACGTTATTGTGAAACCATATTGCAATATTGTTGCCCGATACCGAGGTAAGCACATGCACAGACGCTGCCGCATAGACAACAACACTCGCTATCGACAGGGCAAGACATATGACTGCCAACTTTCTGTTTTTTAATGACGGTATGATATACGCCAGCAGCGCCGGTCCAAGTATGTACGCAAGCGGAAGCGCCGCAAAATTGCAAACATAGTCAAGTAAGCTTGCCTTAAAAACCTCCGCCTTTGGCACGGCTTTGCATATCACCAGCAATGCTGCCGAAATCACAAATATAATTGCTGCTGTATACAAATACTTCTTATTTTTCAATTGTTTCCTCCTTATATAATTGTTGCTTTATTGATTTGCTTAGCCCATTGGCATCACATCCTTATTACGTAAATCGTACTTGTGTTTAAAAGTATATATTGATTTCGTATAAAAAGCAATGTAAAATTACAATTTTGGCATAATATACATAATGCCAATGTGCCTGCATATGGAAATTTTGCATATAATTACAATGAAAAGAACTCCGTATCTGATACGGAGTTCTTTTGCGTCAAGCGCGATTTGTATCTTTCGGTTTCCCGGCCTTCTGGATAAGGCCGATGAGCTGGCCGGATAGCACAACGGTCAAAAGCGAGTAGATGATCTTGCTAAAGGGAATGTAAGTCAGCGACAGCGCGAGAACGATGAGGTCGCCGAGAAGATACACCCACTGGATGCCGATCTTGAAATGGTGCGAAAGGCTGAGCGCAAGCGAATCGTCGCCGGTCGGGGCGGCGTTTGCGCGGATGCACAGGCCGACGCCCACGCCGACAAATGCGGCGCCTGCAACGGAGGCGGCAAGCGGCATCTGCGCGATCTGCGGCCAGAGCGGCGGGAAGCGCTCGAAAATGGCATAGAACAGCGAAAAGCCGCCGCCTGCGATGATGGAATATAGGATAAACTCCTTGCCCAAAAGCGTTAGTCCAAGCACATAGCATGCGCCGTTGAGCACAAGGCCGCTAATTGACGGGGAAATGCCGAACCAGTGCTCAAGCAGCAGCGTCAGGCCGAGAACTCCGCCCTCGGTGACGCCGGAGATCGAGTGAACATTATACAGGCCGAATGCGAGTATTGCGCTGCCGAGAACGATCGTAAGGCAGTTTTTCGGATTCAGTCGCGGTAACAATTTTAACAAAACCTTTCTATTTATTATTCAGCGCCTCCTGCGCGTATTTTACAAAGCGGCGTACGGCAGGGGAGGAGTGCTTTAAATTAGTAAGAGCCATGCCGAAGCTTATGCTCCTCGGCGGAGAAACCGGGATCTTCACGACGTCGCACGGCCAGTTGCGCGTTATAAGCTCGTTCATGATGCTTATGCCAAGACCTTTTTCGACCATTTGCAGCGCCGAATAACTTTCGACCGTTGAAAAGCGGATGCTCGGCTCGATGCCGAACTCATCAAACAGCGGCATAACATCGTCATCGTGTCCGAAGCCCGGCAGAATCAGCCGTTCGTTTCGGCACATCTCGATAGGAAAGCTCTCAAGCGCGGCGCAGGGATGCCGCTTTGGCAAAACCGCCATCATCCTGTCATTCGAAAGCGGTATCCAGTCATATGGAAAAGGCTCGCGGAAGCTTGTGAATGCAATGTCTGCGCGCTTATCGTCAAGCCGCTTGATGACCTCCTGACGAATGCCCTCGAGCAGGGTTATTTTTATCTGCGGATAGTCTGCCTGGAAGCGGCTTATGATCTCGGGCAGCCAGTGAGTTGCCATGCTCGAATACGAGGCGATGGTAACGCTGCCGATAAGAAGCCCGTTTGTGTCGGCGGCAAGCTGATAGATATTGTCCTCGCAGTTTAAAAACTCGCGTATCGCAGGGATAAGCGTGCTGCCCTCGGCCGTCACCGTGACACCCTTGTTCGTGCGCCGCAGCAGGGGATAGCCTATATCCGCTTCAAGCGCGCTGACAAGCTGGCTCACTCCCGAGGGAGTGTAGCTCAAAAGCTCGGCGGCCTTTGAAAAGCTCCCGGTATCGGCCGCGGCCAAAAATGCTCTGCACCGTGCAGTTTCCATGCAAACTCTCCTTTAAGCAATACTTAAAGCTACCATAACGATCAACAGCTTTACTTTTCTTGCGATTTATTCTACAATACAGACAGTAAGAAATCAAGCACTATTCAGGGCCCGAATATAATTGAGATCTTCTGAAAATAATATTACAGATTATATCGGAGGAATAGTTATGAAAAAGACCACACTTTTTGCGCTCGCAGTTATCGTATGTCTCGCAGGAGCAGTCGTTTCGAGCTACTGCATGGCGGCATTTACCGCAAGCGAAGCGGTTTTCGGCGTACTGGCAGTCGTTTTCGCAATGGGATTTACTCTGTTTGTAAACAAGCTCACCAATGCTCTCGACTGAGTGTGCTTTATGTTAAAACTGAATTTTATAACTATCCGACCTTGCAGCTGATTTGGCGCAGGGTCGGATAAATTATTTATAATTTGTGCATCACGCCGAGCTGATAAAACGCAACGGCGCTGGCAGCGGCGACGTTCAGCGAGTCAACGCCGTGCGACATCGGTATGCGCAGAGTGTAGTCGCAGCCGGCTACGGTTTCGGAAGCAAGTCCGTCGCCCTCCGTGCCGAGCACAACGGCAAGCTTAGGCTCCTTCGCCGGAGCGGGATCGTATATCGGCAGCGATTTATCCGTAAGTGCCATTGCGGCGGTCTTGAAGCCGAGCGAATTTAGCTGTCCCATCCAGTCCTCGCCGAGATACGTCCACGGAACCTGGAACACCGTTCCCATGCTCACGCGCACCGCGCGGCGATACAGCGGATCACTGCCCTCGGCCGTCAGCAGAACGGCATCCATGCCGAGCGCCGCGGCCGAGCGGAAGATTGCGCCGATGTTTGTAGGATTCATCACGTTTTCAAGCACCGCGATGCGCCGCGCTCCGCGGCATACGTCCTCGACCGAGCGCAGCTTTGGCCTGAGCATGGCGCACAGCATTCCGCGCGTTAAGTGAAAGCCCGTAAGCTGAGTGAGCACCTCAAGCTCTGCCGTGTAGACATTAATATCTTCCGGGCAGCGTGCGAGGATATCCTTTGCCTTGCCCTCAGCGTGCTTTGTTTCCATAAGAAACGACAGCGGCACGCAGCCTGCATCCAGTGCGCGCTCTATGACCATGGGACTTTCGGCAATGAACATTGCGTTTTCCGGATCGCGCCTGCACAGCAGCTGATTTTCAGTGAGCCTTGCGTAAACGTCAAGCTCCGGCGCGGCAAAATCGCTTATCTCGATAAAATTCGCCATATGAATAACTCCCGAAAAAAACGGCAGCCGATCGACCGGCTGCCGTAACATAATTAATTCACTTCGAAGGATTTTCCGACCGTGTTTCGCCGCCGAGCATGGCGCTGGCAAGCGGAATGTCGTTAAAGATTATAACGATCTCCTGCCTGTATTCCTCGCCGCAGACCTCTGCAAGCTTATCGGTCATAGCGGCCATGATGGGCTTTTTGGCATCGTCCGTGCGGTCAGGCATCATCGTCCAGTCGATAAGAACGGTAGGAGCAAGCTTTCGCACGTTTTCCTTTTCCATCTCATGTATGTAAACATAAATGTTCTTCGACAGAGTAGAAGTGTTGGCACAAATCTGCTCTGCAAAGTATTCCATGAGATCAGCTTTAACGTCAGCCGGAAGTTTCTTAGTTACGGTTACATGAATGATAGGCATAACATTGCTCCTTTGTCAAGTTTTTTCGCACAAATGCCTCATTTGCGCGTTGGCGACATAATAACATATATTATATAGTACCGTCAACCATATTAGCAAATGATGCGCGTAAAAATCTTAACATCATGTTTGCACCGAAGTTTCTTGCAATTTTTGACGTTAGATGCTACTATGTCTATATAATAACATAGTCCCGATCGAAAGGAGCGATAGAAAAATGATCCCTCGTTTATCATCAAATGACCTTCAGTTCTGGGAAACAATGTACAGCTCCGGCGTGCCGGTGGCGAGCAGCCGCGGCGGCCTGGGCATTGCGTATTGGGAGCGCATAGGCAACGCCGTAACGTTTGAAAAAAATCAGATCCTTTTCCGCTATGACGAGATACCCGACAGGTTTTATGTCGTCAAAAGCGGCCTTGTCGTTGCGTATGAGGAGCAGGCAAACGGCAATGAGCTTATTTACTACATCCTCGATAAAAACACCATGATAGGCGAGGCAAACATGATGCTTGACCGCCCGGCTACCGTAAACTTCAAGGCTTTGGAGAAAACGGAGCTTATATGCGTGACAAAAACGCAGCTTACCGAGGCGATGAAAAACGATCCGCAGCTTTTAAATGTGCTGCTGTTTTCGGTATCCAATAAGTTTCTTGAGGCGATGGAGGAGCTGCGCAAGGAGCGAAATCACAGCGCCGCGTGGCGCCTGTGCGATACGCTTTTGTGCTTTTCAGAGCGCTACGGCGTTCCGTATGACGGCAAGGTGCTCATTCAGAAAAATATCAGTCTGCAATCGCTGGCGGCCATGATGGGCGTTAACCGCGCAACGGCCGTGCGCGCAATGCGCAGACTGCGCGATATGGGCCTTGTCGAGAACATAAACGGCTTTTACTGTGTCCGCTCGATCGACTCCTTGCGGCGTCATCAGGAGCTTCTTGATGAATAAACTGACAAAACGGAAAAAATTTTTGTATAAACGCAGGTGCATTTGCACCTGCGTTTGCTTATGCGCATTGCTTTTCCTTCGGCTTCGTGAAAAAATGAACGAGGCAAGCAAAAGAAACTCAAACCGAATAAAAAAACATAAGGAGGAAATGAAATGGCATTACCTGAATTTGACTACATTGCTGCCAAGTCATATGAGGAAGCATCCAAGCTGATGGTTTCCATGGGCAGCGAATGTGTCGTAATGAGCGGTGGTACCGATGTTATCCTGCAGATCCCCAAGTTCGTGTCGCGCGGCATGAAAACCGTTATCGACCTCAAGAGTGTTCCGGAACAGACGAGACTTGAGTTTGTCGAGGGCGAAGGCCTGTACGTCGGCGCGAACACCAAGCTGTTCGATATCCAGTCGTCTCCCGTAGTGCTCGACAAAATGCCGGCAGTGGCTCAGGCAGCGCACTATGTCGGCTCCAATCAGGTGCGCCGCAAGGGCACCATGGTCGGCAGCATCTGCAACGCGTCTCCTACCGGCGACTGCGGCTCGATCCTGCTGGCAATGAACGCAAAAGTCAAGATCTACAGTGCGGAAAACGGCATCCGCGAGGTCGCAATGAACGACTTCTGGCCGGGCTTTAAGAAAATCGCCGCCGATAAGAGCAAGGGCGAGCTTGTGACCGAGATATTCATTCCCGAACTTAAATCCGGCGAAGGCTCGGCTTACTTCAAGCATTCGGTGCGTAAGGCAATGGACCTTGCCATAGTCGGCGTTGCCGCATGGGTCAAGATGGACGGAAAAAAGGTTGCCGACTGCCGCATAGCGGTCGCCGGCGGCGACGTTACCATTGTGCGTGCAAAGAAGGCAGAGCAGATGCTCATCGGCAATGAGCTTACCGAGGAGCTGCTCGAAAAGGCCGCAGTCCAGGCAGCCGACGAGATGAACCCCCGTTCCTCTCTGCGTGCTTCGGCAGAGTATCGCCATGATATGATCCGCGTTTACACAAAGCGCGCCGTAAACAAGGCCATTGAGACCATGAAAGCTTGAGAAAGGAGGCCGCTATATGAATAAGATCATACATTTTACCCTTAACGGAGATCCTGTGGAAGCACTTGCTCCCGTTAACATGACCATGGTTGATTTCCTGCGCAAGGAAATGCACCTGACCGGCACAAAGCGCGGCTGCGAAGAAGGCGAATGCGGCGCTTGCACCATCCTGCTTGACGGCAGAGCGGTTCCCTCCTGCATTATGCTGGCAATGGAGGCCGACGGCCACGAGATAACCACCATCGAGGGCGTGCGCAAAAACGGCGTGCTGCATCCCGTACAGCAGGAGTTCATGGATAAATGGGCGCTGCAGTGCGGCTTCTGCACCCCCGGCATGATTATGTCCGCGCTCAGCCTGCTCAATGAAAAACCTAATCCCACCGAAGAGGAAATACGCGACGGCATCGCAGGCAACCTGTGCCGCTGCACCGGCTATGCCAAGATCGTCGAAGCTATAGACTGTGCCGCAAAGAAGCTGGCAAAGGCAAAGGAGGCTGAAGCATAATGGCGATAATGTCCAAAGAATACTACGCCGATATCGAGAGCGTATATAAGAAACCAGAGGACTATGAGCTGGCAGGCAAGGGCAATGCCTATATCCGCATCGATGCCGAAGCCAAGGTCACTGGCACCGCGGTTTACACCGACGACTTGTATCTGCCCGGCATGTACTACTGCAAGCTTGTCCACTCCCCATACGCGCATGCGCTTATAAAGAGCATCGATTTTTCCGAGGCACTGAAGGTACCCGGCGTCAAGGGCGTTCTGACCGGCGCGGACTTCCCCGAGGGTCACAATCTCGGCAACCCCGAGGCGTTCAAGGAGCTGGCCGATAAAGAGCCTCTGTGCCGCAAAAAGGTGCGCATGGTAGGCGACGAAGTCGCCGCCGTCTGCGCGACCACCGAGGAGATCGCGACTTATGCCGCAAGCCTCGTAAAGGTCGAGTATGAGCCGCTCGAGCCGGTGCTCGATCCGTTTTACTCCATGCAGCCCGACGCTCCGGCAATACATTATCCCGGAACAAGCAACCTTTCTATATTCACCACCATGAAGGCCGGCGATCCCGACAAGGCGTTTGCCGAGGCCTACTACACTGATAAGCATTACTACCGCACCCAGGAGATGGTGCATGCGGCGATCGAGCCTCACGGCGCAGTCGCAAAGTACGAAAACGGCGAGTGGACAGTGTGGACGACCACTCAGGGCGCATACGTCAGCCGTTACTGGATCGCATGGGGCCTCGGCGTACCCGAAAGTCAGGTTCGCGTAATAAAGCCCATGCTCGGCGGCGGCTTCGGCGGCAAGTTGGACGTTTTCGCCCATGAACTGTGCCCCTGCCTGTTCTCCAAGATGACCGGCCACCCCGTAAAGTGCATCCTCAAGCGCGACGAGGTGTTCATGTGCACCCGCACCCGTCACCCGATATCCTTCGAGATCGAGTCTGCATTCACCAAGGAGGGCAAGCTTCTTGCAAAGCGCTGCAAGCACATCCTCGACGGCGGCGCATACGGCGGCTCCGGTATCGCTGCAAACACCCTTTCGCTTATCTGCGCAACATTCCCGTATAAGGTCGAGAATATCGACATGACCGCACGCCGTCCTTACACCAACCACCCGGCATCCGGCGCAATGCGCGGCTACTCGGCCTGCCAGGTACACTTTGCACATGAGATTCATATGGACGAGGTCGCAAATTCGCTCGGCATCGATCCGCTCGAGCTCAGGCGCGAAAACGAGATCACGCCTTACTACACCGGCCCCACGGGTCTGGAGTTTACAAGCTGCAAGTTCGACGAGTGCCTTACCGCAGTCGCCGACTACATCGACTGGGAGCACAGAGACCGCTATCCTCTCGGCAGCGGCGAAGGCGTCGGCCTTTCCGGCTCGGGCTTCATGTCCGGCACCGGCTTCCCGGTTCTCGTAACGCCGCACTACTGCTCGTCAACAACGCTCGTTCGCCTCAACCGCGAGGGCTATGCCGTCGTGTTCTCCGGCGCTAACGACATCGGCCAGGGCTGCGACACCGTCATGACGATGATCGCCGCAGAAGAGCTGGGTCTGCGCATGGACGAGGTAAAGCTCATCCAGTCCGATACGACCGCAACGCCTTGGGATGCAGGCTCCTTCGGCTCGCGCGTTACCTTCCTCGGCGGTAATGCATGCCGCCGCGCAGTTGGCGACGCAAAGTTCAAGCTCCTTTCCCACTGGGCACAGGAGTGGGGCTGCAAGCCGCAGGATATAACGATGAAGGACCACCGTGTGTTCATAAAGGGCGACCCCGAAAAGAACATTTCCTTCAACGAAGCCTGCTTCGGCTATGAGGAGAAAAACTTCGGCCGCTGCGTGACCGGCGTAGGCTCGTTCGCTCACGAGGGCGATAAGGACATCTACGTCAAGAACGTCGGCAACTACGCAACCGCGTATTCGTTCTCCGCATCCGCGGCAAAGGTCACAGTCGATATGGAGACCGGTGCCGTCACACTCGACGATTTCGCATTCGGCCATGACTGCGGCCGTCCGCTGAACATCCGCGCCGTTGAAGGCCAGATTGAAGGCTCTGTCCTCCTCGGCTTCGGCTTTACCTGCTATGAGGAGTGCGTATACGATAAAAACGGCAAGCACCTCAATCCGTCGTTCCGCGACTATCACTTCCCCACGGCACTGGATATGCCGAAGATCAAGACCTTTATCTGCTCGGAGTACGACCCCGAGGGTCCGCTCGGCGCAAAGGAAGCCGGCGAAGGCTCGACTGCACCTGTCGGTTCGGCTATCGGCAATGCAATAAACTATGCGACCGGCCTTACTCTCAAGGAGCTGCCCATCACCCCCGAAAAGCTCTGGCGCGCACTTCAGGAGCATAAGAGAACAGGCAAAACCGAGTTCGGCGCAGAGGATCTGCCCGAGAAGTTTGCCAATATGCCTCCGCTTCCTGAGAGAAACTAAAATTCAGTCTGAAAAAGCAAAAGTAAATCGGGAAGCCGCTTTGTGCGGCTTCCTGATGAAAAAAATAGTGTTTTCCGAAATACACAGACCGTGCGTACTTCGGAAAGCAGGATTTTGATTTGCAAATAAGGAGTTGTGAAATGTCGGGCATGACACGACGCGATGTGAGCACGGCGCAGCTGATGAAAACCCACGGCTACTCCGCTCGCACCGATTACCATAAGGATAAGCAGGATGCGCAGGCGGTGCGTGAGCTTGCGAGCGAGATCCTGCGCCTTACGCGCAGCACGCTGCTTATCAATATGCGCTTTCTTGAAAGTGCGCTGGTGCGTTTTGTTCCCGGCGACGAGACCGTGACACCCGAAATGGCCACCGACGGCAGATTCCTTTACTATAACTCCATCCACATTTGCAGACTTTTCAAAACCTCGCCGCAGCTTGTCTGCCGCGACTATCTGCACCTGACGCTCCACTGCATTTTCCGGCACCTGTTCGTGGGCGAGAAGCTCAACGGCGAGCTGTGGGATCTTGCGTGCGATATAGCCGTTGAGCACCTGATAACCGGGCTTGGCATAAAATCGCTTTACGCCGAGCGGCAGGAAAAGCAGTCATGGCTTACCGATAAGCTCAAGGAGCAAATGCCGCGCCTTACGGCGGAGCGAATATACCGCTATCTTGTCGAGCAGGATCTGCCGCCGCAGGAGATCGGACGCATACGGGAATATTTCTATGCCGACGATCACCGCATATGGCACAAACAGCCCGAAGCAGGCTCCGGCGGAGAACGAGGCGAGAGCCGGGATAAGACGCAGAACGGCGCCGACAGCGCATCCGAGCTTGGCGACATGAGCGGCGAGGATGAGTTTACTCCGCCCGAGGACGGAGAGAGCGAAGAGCGCCGGGCGTCCGGCGGAAGCAACACCGGTGAGCGCAGGGACAGCGGAGATAACGAGGGTATGACGGGGCAGGCAAACGAAAACCCCGGCGACAGACCTGCTATGACTCCGCAGGAGACCGAGCAGATGTGGAAGGAGATAAGCGAGCGCATCCGCGTCGATCTTGACACGAGCGCAAATTCCTACGGCGAGAATACGGGAGACTTCGTGTCGGCAATCGGCGAAGTGAACCGCGAGAAGATTAACTACGCAGCCTTTCTGCGCCGCTTTGCGGTGCTGGGCGAGAATATGCAGATAAACGACGATGAATTTGACTACATTTTCTACACCTACGGAATGAAGCTTTACAAGCGAATGCCGCTTATCGAGCCGCTTGAGTACAAGGAGGTAAAGCTCGTGCGCGAGTTTGTTATCGCGCTGGACACCTCCGAATCGGTAGCAGGCGAGCTTATACACAGCTTTGTTACGAAAACATGGAATATCCTCAAGCAGACCGAGAGCTTTTTCACAAAGGTAAATGTCCACATCATCCAGTGCGGCGCAAAAGTCGAGGAGGATGCGAAGATCCGGGATCAGGACGAATTTGACGCATATATGGCGAAAATGACCTTAAAGGGCTTCGGTGGAACGGATTTCCGCCCGGTGTTTGAGCATGTGGATATGCTCATAAAGCAGCATGAATTTACAAACCTCAAGGGCATCATTTATTTCACCGACGGCTACGGTACGTTTCCGCCGATGCCGCCGGAATACGAAACGGCGTTTATTTTCCTCGATAACGACAGGGAAATACCCGATACGCCGCCGTGGGCGATAAGAATACGCATGACCGACAGCGACATTGAGCAGCTGCCCGACAGGTGATGATATGGAAAAGTTTGAAATCAGCGGAAAAAAGCTTATCCGTTATCGCGGAAGCGAGGACGAGGTAACGATTCCCGACGGCGTTGAGGTGATCGCCGAAGGTGCGTTCCGCGACTGCCGCGATATATGCTCCGTTACGCTTCCCGAGGGGCTAAAGTGCATTGAAAACGAGGCGTTTCAATGGTGCGCACGGCTTGAGAGCGTGCATGCGCCCGAAAGCATAGAATACATCGGCCAGGATGTTTTCGCAGGAACGCCGTTTTACAAATACTATAACGAAAACGAAGTGCAGTGGAAGGACGATTTTCTTTTCCTGGGAAAATGCCTGTTCAAGGCGCGGCGCAATATCCGCGAGGCGGATATACCTGAGGGCACGGTCTCGATAACGGCCGACGCTTTCAACGAGCGCGTGCTGCTGAGCCGCGTAAGCATTCCGCAGAGTGTGCGCGATATCGGCTGGAGGGCGTTTTCCGACTGCTCGGCACTGACGCAGATATGTATTCCGTCCGGCGTGCGCCGCATAGGCTGGCACTGCTTCAAGGGCTGCGGACGGCTTGCCGTTGCGGAGTTTGAGGACGGTGTTGAGATAATAGAAAACGGCGTGTTTGCAAGCTGCCGCTCGCTTCAGACCGTTTCGTTTCCGGCAAGCCTTAAGCGCTTTCCCGGTTGGGCGTTTTTCGGCAGCAATAACATTCGCCGGGTGCAGCTGCGCGGAATCGTTGCCGATATAGGCGAAAGAGCGTTTTCCGGCTGCGAAAATCTTCAGAGCATGGACTTCCCGGACGGGCTTAAAAAAATAGGGACCGATGCTTTTTACAGCTGCCTAAGCCTTGAAAGCGCCGACCTTCCCGACGGGGTCGAGGAGATAGAAAACCGCGCGTTTGCCGGCGCGAGATATATGACCTCGGCGCGCATACCGCAAAGCGTTCACAGCATGGGAGAAAGCGTGTTCTCCGGCTGCCGCTCGCTTGAGCGAATGGACATTCCGGGGAGCATAAAGACAGTGCCGGCGGACACGCTCTTTGCCTGCGCGGCGCTCAAGGAGCTGTCGATAGGCAGCGGCATACAAAAGATTGGTCGGCGCGCGTTCGGCGGCTGCACGGCGCTTGAGAGCGTGCGGATGCCGGATGGAGTTACGGAGCTTGACGCGATGGCGTTTATGGGCGACGGCGAGCTTGTGAGCGCTTTTATCCCCGAAAGTGTGAAAATTATTGGGGCAGAGGCCTTTGCCCGATGCGGCAAGCTGAGAACGATAAGCCTGCCCGGCGGTATTGAGGATATCGGAGCCGCGGCGTTTTCCGGCTGTGCGGCGCTTGCCGAAAAAGACGGCTTTGTTATGATAGGCGACGTCTGCTGCGGATATATCGGCGACGGGAGCAGCATTACCGTTCCGTATAAGGCTTCGGCAATAGCGCCGGGTGCGTTCAGAGAAAATAAGAGGATATTGTTCCTGACCGTGCCCGACACGGTGAAAACGATAGGAGCAAATGCGTTTCGCGATTGCAGGTTGCTGCGCGAGCTGCGCCTGCCGAAAAGCATAAGCGAGCTTCCGCCGGGCACCCTTGACGGCTGCGAGACCTTGCAGTCGATAACGGCTCCGGGGATGCTGCCCGAGCGGTTTGACCGCCGCGAGGATCGCGTTTCGGCGGTGATCGGCTTCTGCCGCGCGTGGAAGGAGTACAGCGCCTCGGCGGACGCGGCGTACAGAGGCTGGGTAAGCGAGAACGCTCAAATGCTGCTGAGCGCAGTTATAGACCGCAACATGCCCGATGCCGTGCGCTTTTTCGCCGAAAATGCGCTTATCGACAGGGAAAGCTACCTTGCCGCGCTCGAAAAGGCGCAGGCAGCCCGGGCAATGGAGATAGTCGCGCTTCTGCTCGATTACGGAAAAAATCTCAGCAGCGAGGATATTTTCGATAAATATGACATCTGAGGAGGGATAGGCTTGAATATTGCACAGGCAAAGCAGCAGATAAAATCCGCCATGACTGCGTACTTTTCAAAGGACGAGTTCGGCGGCTACCGCATACCGATAGAAAAGCAGCGCCCGGTATTTATGATAGGCCCTCCGGGCATAGGCAAAACGGCCATCATGGAGCAGATAGCGGCCGAGCTTGGCGTGGGGCTCGTGTCGTATTCCATGACCCATCACACACGTCAGAGCGCGCTCGGTCTGCCGTATATCACGGAAAAGGAATACGACGGAAAAAGCTATCAGGTGTCCGAGTATACAATGAGTGAGATCATTGGCTCGGTGTACGATCTGATGCGCGAGACCGGCAAGACCGAGGGCATACTTTTTCTGGACGAGATAAACTGCGTGTCCGAAACTCTTGCGCCGTGCATGCTGCAATTTTTGCAGTACAAGGTGTTCGGCCAGCACCGCGTCCCGTCCGGCTGGATACTCGTAACGGCAGGAAATCCGCCCGAGTATAACAAATCCGTGCGCGATTTCGATATCGTCACACTTGACAGATTAAAGCGCATCGAGATAGAGCCGGACTATGAAACATGGAAGGAATATGCCTATAAAAAAGGCGTTCACGCATCGGTCATGACCTATCTTGCCGCGCGCAAGAAGGACTTTTACAAGATCGAAAATGCCGCCGACGGCAAGCATTTTGTCACGGCTCGCGGCTGGGACGATCTTTCGGAAATGATAAAGCTCTATGAGGAAAACGGCCTTGCCGTGGATGAGCAGCTTATCTGCCAGTACCTTCAGGATGCACGCATAAGCAAGGATTTTGCGATCTACTATGATCTGTTCAATAAATACAGAAGCGACTATCAGGTGGAAAAGATCCTCGACGGAACCGTGAGCGAGAGCATAGTGCTGCGCGCCGAGCGCGCCTGCATGGACGAACGCCTGAGTCTTCTCGGCCTTATATTCGACAGCGTGACGGCGCAGCTTCGCACGGTGTGCGAAAGGGAAAACATTCTTGATCTTGTCACCGGGCAGCTGAAAGCGCTCAAGGAAAAGCTGAAAGACGTAAGCGGAGCTGCGGCCTTGCTGAGCGAGATGATCGAGGCCGAGCGCGAAAAGCTCGAGCGCGGAAAGCAGTCGTCCTCGATATCGCCGCAGGCGCAGCGCGAAACGAGATTTATGCTTGAATATCTTGAAGAATTCCGCGCGGCGGTCATGCAATCGGGCACTGCGCATAAAGACGAGTTTTCCGTTGTACGCGAGAGCTTTGCGCAAAAGGCCGCGGAGCTTAAAGGTCTTGCAGCCGACGGCAGCAGAGCGCTTGAAAATGTCTTTTCGTTCTGCGAAAAAGCCTTTGCCGACGGCGACGAGATATTGATATTCGTAACCGAGCTTACGGCAAACTACTATTCTGCGCGGTTTATCGGCCGCTATGGCTGCGATAAGTATTACATGCATAATAAGCAGCTGCAATTTGACCAGCGGCAGCAGGAGATCATAAAACGCATGGATGAGATCCAGTGGACAGTGTGAAAGGAGCATGGCATGAGCGAGATTTACCGGCAGTATGAAAGTGCGGCGCAATGCGCGGATGCAGAGAAGCTGCTTGAGCTTCAGAAAAAGCTTCTGCTTCCGATCATTGCGGAGGAGAAGGAGGCGTTTATAAGCGCCGAATTCGGCCGCCTGCAGCAGATAATGGGCGTTGAATACACCGACGGAGAGGAAAGCAAGGTGTTCCATCCGCTGCCCGAGGAGCTTAAAAACGGCGAAAACATAGTGTACGGAAATCCGCGCGAGCTGTCGCTTGCCGAGCTTGCGATGCTTCCGCACCTGACGTATAAGATCAATCGCTTCGGCGCGGTCAGCCGCATGCCGCTTATCCAGTGCTATCCGCAGGATATTGCGCGCCTTGAGCTTATCGCCCGGATGTACGAAAACCTGATGATCGGGCGCAGCTGTGCGGATGCCGACGCAAAGACGCTGCTTGACGGTCACGCGGAATACATGGATTTCAAGGACGGCGGCAGAGTCGTTGTCATAAAGTAAAGGAGAACTATGGATAAGCTTAATATCAGCACCGCTACCGGCTGCGTTGAAAAAACGCTGGAGTATATTAAAACCGCGCTCAAGGCGCTGCATGTTTCGGCGGCAGATTCCGAGGCGCTGCTCGGCTCGGCCGGAGAGATAATAAGCGCGATATGCGCTGCCGACGCAAACGGCTCGGTCATAGTAAGCGCGGAAAAAAGCGCAAAGGGCTGCTGCGTGCAGTTTATGCATCAGGGCGCGCTTTTTAACCCCTGCTCCAAGGCTCCGGGCAGCATTACTCAAAAATGCATGGACGAAATTTCATTTGAATTCAAATACGGCAGAAACGTTCTGACCGTTTTTAGAAGAGCAAACTCCGACAAAAATATTCAAGAGGTGAAAGAAATGAAAGAAATTCAGATCAGAAACCACAGCATCAAGCCCGGCGATAAGATCGCCGTGATCAACGAGCATTCCAAGGCCGATGTTCTTGCACGTGCCGAGGCTCTTGCAAACGACGATAGCTTCGCTGCGGTGGAGTGGAGAATCGACAACTACGAGGACGTATTCGAGATCCGCTTTGTTATCATGCCCGAGACTATCGCCGAGGTGCGCAAGGCTCTGGGCGACAAGGTGCTGATGTACACCTTCCGCGACAAGCGCATCGGCGGCGCACACCCGACGACCTGCATGTATCACAGCCGCCTGAACAATCTGGCGATCGATTCCGGCGCAGGCGATATCATAACGGTCGAGTGGTATGACGAGCTTGACGCGGCGATCTCCAATGTTGAAAATGCCCATAAGGGCGGCAAGATAGTCGCTGCATCGTGGTGCACAGACGGCAAGCTCTGCGCAGAGTGCGTGCAGCACAAGCTTGAAGAGATGCTCGAAAGCCAGGCGGACATGCTCGAGCTCGGCGCTGTCTGCGCGGACGAGGAAACAAAGGCATCCCTTGACGCAGGCATTGCCGCATTCAAGGCAAAGTATGCCGATGTGCTCGTTATCCGCTCGGTAATTACCGCCGACGGAAGCGAGGAAAAGACCGTTTTCTAAGCAGATTTATTTTAATATCAATGCTGTACCGATAACCACGGGAGGGCATTCACTCCCATATCCTTGTACCCCGAATGCAAATAATTTGGAGGGAAATCGATATGAAGAAACTCACAAAATTCGACGTAATACTTAACATCTGGGTATCGCTTATAATCAACATCGCACTGAGCGCGGTCCTGCCGGCGCTGAACGGATTTTTGACCTGGGGAACGTTCTTTTCCGGCTTTGCAATAGCGTTTCCGGTGAGCACGATCCTCGTGTTCGTTCTGCCGGTCATCTCATGGGGCGCAAAATTTGCGTCGCTGTTTAAGCTCAAGCCGAACACGCCCGTGTTCACGATCGTTTCGACAATAGTGCTTTCGTTCATCGTCGGAACGGTTATGACGCTGCTTATGACGGCGATAAATGCCGGCATCGGGCCTCATTTCCTTGCCGCGTGGTGGTCGTGCTATCTGCTGGCGCTGCTGACTGTCTATCTGTCCGCGTTGCTCGGCTTATTCACCGGCCTTCCGCTGACCAAAAAAATACTCGGCATTCCTGCCGAAGCATAAGCTTTATTTAACTTGGAGGTACGAACAATGACTGTTATATCTTCTGTTTGCGAAAACAACACTCTTACACTTACTTTGCGCATTGAGCGCGGCGAGTTTGCCAAGGCTCTTGACGAGGCATACATGAACGACACAGAGCATTATGCGGTTCCGGGCTTTGCGGCAGGACTTGCTCAGCGCGAGAAGATAGAGGAGCTTTACGGCCAGACCGCGCTTTTTGACGAGGCGCTGGATATCTGCGTGCCGAGGCTCTACAGTCGGTACCTCTCGGAAAACGGCATACGCACCGTGGGCCGCCCTCAGCTTACGGCCGTGACATGGCTCATGGGCGGCGGAGCGGACTTCACGGTCGTGTGCGGCGTATATCCCGAGGTGAAGCTCGGAGAATATAAGGAGCTTGAGGTCAATGCAAAGCGCGACGACGAGGAGGCGTTCACCGCAGCCGTTCTGACGGCAGCGTGCACCAACATGCAGGCCGAAGTGCCGGAGAGCATGGTAAAGCAGAAGCTCGAGGCGATCCTGGCCGGCGACAAAATGCGCGTTGCGCAGGATCCTATATACAATGTGCTTGCCGATTTCACGGCCATTCTCGACGAGGCATACAAGCAGTCGGACGTAACTCGCTCGCGCGCTCAGGTCCAGGCCGAGGCGCTGGATGTTATGCTGCAAACCGTGTCGGGCGATAACCGCGAAGTGTCTCCGGCAAAGCTGCACGAGCTTATTCGCGAGCTTGTCGAGCACTATCGCATAGTGCCGCGCAGCTTTGATGAAATGCTGGAAAGTATCATTTCCGAGCGCGGCACGAAAAAGCGCGCCATGACCGACGACGAGAAGATAAACGAGGCCTTTTCGGCGTATCTCGGAACGATCAACCAGACCGAGGAGATGTGGCGCAAGGACAACACGAAACGAGCAGAGGACGCCGCGCGCTTTGACCTGCTGCTCAATGCGGTTGCACAGGCGGAGAAGATCAGCGTAAGCGAAGCCGAGCTTGCCTCGCTTATGCGCGATATCGCCGAGGCGACCGGACTTGAGCTTGAGAATGTCATGGCCGTTGTGGAGCCTCAGCCTCTGTGCGAGCAGCTTATGCGCGACAAGGCACGCGAGCTGATCGTTTCCTCGGCAAAGGAGGCCACGGCATGAAAACGGTCGCGCTTTTCGGCGCAGGGCAGATCGGAGCCATGGTATCGCGCCTGCTCGGCACGGGCTGCGGTGCGTGCTGCTTTGCGGATAACTCCGAGGAAAAGTGGGGAGGCGAGCTTGCCGGAATACCGATAGTATCTCCGCGCGACGCACTGCTTTTCGACCCGGATGCCGTTTGCATCTGCGTTCTGGATGATGAGCGCGCAGCCCAAATGCGCAGTCAGCTTGACGCGCTCGGTTATGACGGCGAGATAATAAGCCCGGCTCTGCTTAAAACCTTCGACGCAAGAAGCGCGCAGATGCGCCTTATTGCCGAGCAGATAAATGCCCTCGCCGTGCCGGGCGACGTTGCCGAGCTTGGCGTTTTCCGAGGAGACTTCGCAGTGCAGATAAATGCGGCGTTCTCGGATAGAACGATACATCTGTTTGACACCTTCGAGGGCTTTTGTGCCGCCGATGTGGATATCGAAAGGCAAAACGGCTATTCCGCCGCACGCGTCGGCGACTTTTCCGAAACGGCAAAGGATATTGTGGATAAAAAGCTCTTGTACAGAGAGCAAGCTGTTTTCCACAAGGGCTTCTTTCCGGCAACATTCCGCGGATGCGAAAAACTGCGCTTTGCATTCGTCTCTATCGATGCCGACCTCTATGCGCCGACGGCCGCGGCTCTGCCGCTGTTCTGGGAGCGGCTCTCGCCGGGCGGAGCGCTGATGATACATGATGTTTACAGCACTCAGTTTGGCGGCGTAAGGCATGCCGTCGATGAGTTCTGCGCCGAAAATGATCTGCTGCCCATGCCGGTGTGCGACCTGCACGGCAGCGCCGTTATAAGAAAGCCGCTTAAAAATGGACAGAAGTGAACGTGGAAATCTGACGGTCGGCTCTCCGGGAAAAAAGCTCATTGCCTTTGCCGTTCCGATCATAATAATTAACCTCATGCAGGCCGTGTATAATGTCGCAGATATGGTCATCATCGGCCACTTTGTAGGCGCGGCAGGCATGAGCGCGGTGAGCATCGGCGGACAGATAACTACCGTCGTGCTCGTAGTGATAGTAGCGATCGCAAACGGCGCCGCCGCGATAATAGGGCAGAACTTCGGCGCGGGAAACGCCGATGCAATAGGCAGGACGCTGCGCGTGATGTATTCGCTTGCGATGATCGTCGCGCTCGCGCTGACGGCTGCCGTCATATGCTTTGCGTCTCCCATTCTGCGCTTTTTGAATACGCCTGCCGAGAGCTTTGACGGCGCTGTGAGCTATCTTAATATCTGCATGGCAGGAACGGTGTTCGTGTATACATACAACTGCTTTTACGCAGTGCTGCGCGGCATAGGCGAAAGCGTCGTTCCCATGAAGATCATGCTGCTCACGACGGTCGAGAATATCGCTCTTGACCTCGTTTTTGTCGCCGTGCTCGAAATGGGCGCTGCCGGTGCGGCGGCTGCCACAGTGCTCAGCCAGCTGACGAGCGCTGCGCTTATCTGCCGTCATGTATGCCGCCTCGGCTACTATCGCTTCGGCAGGGACGGCTTTTCGCTCGAGCAGGAGCCGCTGGGCGCACTTATGCGCCTGTGCGCGCCGCAGGTCGTGCAGATGGTGCTGACAAATTCGAGCTTCATGCTCATCGGCGGACTTATAAACTACTTCGGAGTCAACGCCTCGGCCGCTGCCGGAGCGGTGACGAAGATATGGAACTTCACCGTCCTTGCCGGACAGGCGATGATGGCCGCCATGATAACAATGACGGCGCAGAACTATCCGCGCAAGGCCTATGAGCGCATACTCAAGGCTCTCGGTGCAGGCTGTATGCTCGTTACGGCAGTCGCGGCGGTAATAACGCTTCTGTGCGAGCTAAGTCCCGAGTGGATGCTGTCGCTGTTCACCGATGAGCAGGTGGTCGTAGAATCTGGCATACGCTATCTGCGCTTTTTCGCGATAGGCTTTATAGTTGAAAACATCATGTTCTGCATGTTCGGAACGCTCACCGGCGCAGGGCACACGATGGTGCCGTTTTGCTGCGCGGTCATATCGGCGTATCTTGTGCGGTATCTTCTCGCATGGGTGTTCAGCCGCATGACGGCACTGGGCTTTGACGGCATTGCGATAGCCTACAGCATTGCGCCGTTCATAAGCTGCGCCATATGCTCTGTGTTCATAGCGTCCGGCCGATGGAAAAAACCGCGAATAAAAGTAAGCTGATATACTGACGTAAGACGTAAAAAGGCACTTGCTAAAGAGCAAGTGCCTTTTTGGTGCGGGTAACAGGGGTCGAACCTGCACGCCGTGAAGCACGAGAACCTAAATCTCGCATGTCTGCCAATTCCATCATACCCGCGGATATTCAATTTCCAGTTGCAATAATAGCACACCATTTATTTTTTTGTCAATCACTTAAAAGTGAGTGTTGACTATTGAAAACATAATAATTAAAATGGTCAGGTGATTTTGAAAAGAGGGTAAAAAATGATCGCTGCAATTGTTAACGCGCTGGGCATCCTGATCGGCGGAACGACGGGAACTCTGCTCAGGTCAAAGATAAACCACAAGCTTGTCGATTGCCTTATGACGGCGATGGGGCTTGTTGTGGTTTCGGTCGGCGTGCAGGGCATAGTCGGCTCGACGGATACGATGTGCCTTGTCCTGTGCCTTGCGATCGGCGCAATTATCGGACAGGCGTTGCGCATAGACGAGTTTATCGACGGCATGGGAGTGCGCGTTGCAAAGCTGTTTGAGGGCAAAAAATTTGCCGAGGGCAGATTTGCCGACGGCGTGATAAGCGCATCCGTGATGTTCACGGTCGGCGCGATGGCCATAATGGGCTCGATCGATGCCGGACTGCGAGGAAACTATAGCGTGCTGTTTACGAAAACGGCAATCGACGGCGTTGCGGCCGCGGCAATGTCGGCGGCGATGGGCATTGGCGTTGTGCTGTCGCTTGTTCCTGTCCTGATATGGGAAGGGCTGCTTATACTTCTGGCCGGAGCCCTGGCGCCGATACTCAGCACCGAGGTCGTTTCCGAGATAAGCGCAGTCGGCGGCGCGATATTCATCGGCATGGGACTTAACATGATCGGCATAACCGACCGCAAGGTGAACGTGCCGAACCTTCTCCCGGCGCTGGTGCTGCCGATAATATATGTACCGCTGGCGTCGTGGATAGGAGGGCTGCTGTGATGAAAAACAAATATGTTGCAATGGTTCTGCTCGCAGGCTCACTGTGGGGCTTTATGGGCTTTTTCAGGCGCACGCTCGATTCGATGGGCGTTTCGGCCATAGGTTGCATTGCCGTAAGATGCATTTTTGCCGCCGCCCTGTTCGGAATAGTCCTTCTCGTTAGCGACAGACAGGCCTTTAAGATCAAGCTCAAGGATATATGGATATTCTTCGGCAGCGGAATCGTGTCGCTTTTTGTGTTCGGCGTGTGCTATTTCAAGGCCATGGACTACATGAGCCTGTCTGCAGCCGCAATATTGCTGTACACGGCTCCGTGCTTTGTTATTCTGTTCTCGGCGCTGCTTTTTAAGGAAAAGCTGACGGGGCAGAAGCTTGCGGCCATGCTGCTCGCGTTTGCCGGCTGCTGTCTCGTATCCGGTATCGGCGGCGGAACGATGATAACGCCGATCGGACTTCTGCTCGGCCTTGCGTCGGGCGTGTGCTATGCGCTTTACAGCATATTCAGCCGCTTTGCCCTTAATCGCGGCTACTCGAGCCTGACGATCAATTTCTATTCCTGCCTGCTTGCAACGATCGGGGCAACGGTCGCCGACGGAACGGAATACCTTGATATTATAACCGCAAGCGCGCCGAACTTAGGCTTTGCGTTTGCCACCGGCCTTGTGACATGCTTTTTGCCGTATCTGCTGTATACTCGCGGCCTTGAGGGGCTTGAAAACGGCAAGGCCTCTATCATGGCCTCGGTCGAGCCGGTCGTCGCTACGATAGTCGGCGTTGTGATATACAAAGAAGCGCTCACGGCAATGAGCGCCGCCGGCATAGTCCTCGTTCTTGCGGCGATCGTTCTCCTGAACATAAAGCTCGGAAAAAAACAGAAAGCTTAGCAATAATGTAAACAGCCACGGTCATCTGACCATGGCTGTTTTTTGTTATATCAGAGGCTTTCGGCCCATGCGGCGAGGTCTGATTTCGACGTGCCGCGTCTGACCACCTTGCCCTCTAAGAGCTTCGCGCCGCCGCAGCTCGGCTTGAGCACGGAATTTGTCTTGCCCATGCCGCTGCCGCCGGAGGTGGCAAAGGGGATGACCGTTTTGCCGGAAAGCTCGCAGCCTTCAAGAAAGGTGTTTATGATCCTCGGCGCAACATACCACCAGATCGGGAAGCCGACGTATATTTTGTCATAAGCGCTGACGTCAGGCAGCTTTGCTATTGCCGGGCGAGCGGTGGGGTCGTTCATTTCAATCGTCGAGCGAGCATTCTTGTCCATCCAGTTGAGGTCGCCTGGCTTGTACGGAACCTCGGGGATTATCTCGAAAAGATCGGCGCCGATCGCCTCAGCCAGCGTGATTGCAACTGCCTTGGTAGAACCCGTCGGTGAAAAATATGCAACTAAGCTTTTGCTCATGATTATCACTCCTTATTTATTCTTGATAACTATATTGTACACCATAAGTCAAAAAATGCACAGTGCCGCCCGGCACTGTGCATTTAAAATTTTGCTGATTACTTGTACATCTCGATGAGACGCTGCAGGTGCTCGTAGCGAGCCTTTGCATTCTCCTCGTTGCGCTCGAACAGGTTCTCTGCGCGATCCGGGAACTCACGGGTCAGACGGTTGTAGCGAGCCTCGTTCATGAGGAAGTCGCGGTAGCCGCCTGCGGGAGCCTTGGAATCGAGGGTGAACTTGCCGGTCTCAGCCGCAGGATTGTAGCGGAAGAGGTTCCAGTAGCCGCACTCGACAGCCTTCTTCATCTCGGACTGGCAGTTGGTCATGCCGCCCTTGATCGAGTGCATCTCGCAGGGAGAGTAAGCAATGATGATAGACGGGCCGGGATAAGCCTCGGCTTCCTTGATGGCCTTGAGAGTCTGGATCATGTTTGCGCCCATTGCGATCTGTGCAACGTAGACATAGCCGTAGGTCATTGCGATCTCGGCGAGGGACTTGGACTTGATCTCCTTGCCTGCTG
>OMDM01000045.1_pt1 | contig 62792 bp, 56 predicted proteins | sample 1673801 | NCBI WGS metagenome assembly OMDM01 (sample SAMEA103958127, study PRJEB25191) | human gut metagenome | biome: human-associated habitat [ENVO:00009003]; feature: intestine environment [ENVO:2100002]; material: feces | place: Germany | collected 2013/2015 | reverse complement strand
TTTTTTGGTGGGATTTCTTCAAAAAAGAGCTTGACAAAGGTTATCTAATTTTATTATTGGTCAATATTAAGAAAGGGCTTTAATTTTTCTTAATTATCAATTAAAATTTTGTATTAAAATCAAATAGGATAAAAGGGGGAAAGAAGATGTACATAGCTGATAAGGATCGTTATTCTAAGATGGATTATGTTCATTGTGGAAAAAGTGGCCTGAAGTTGCCAAAAATATCTATGGGTTTTTGGCACAACTTCGGTGATACAGGTTGTTATGAAACTATGAAGCAAATTTGCTTCACAGCTTTCGATAACGGTATTACTTATTGGGATTTAGCTAATAACTATGGCCCTGAACCTGGAAGTGCTGAGAAGAATGTTGGAAGGATTATCAAAGAGAACTTCATGTCTCATAGGGATGAATTGATAATAGCTACAAAAGCTGGATTTACCATGTGGGACGGGCCTTATGGTGACGGGGGAAGTAGAAAGTATCTTTTGGCTTCATTAGATCAGAGTTTGGAAAGATTAGGTCTTCCGTATGTAGATATTTTCTATCATCATAGAATGGATCCAGATACACCTTTGGAAGAGACTATGGGTGCCTTGGCTCAAGCAGTGAGAAGTGGTAAAGCTTTATATGCCGGTCTATCCAATTATGACGGACCAACTTTGGAGAAAGCTACCAAGATTTTGGACGAGATGCATGTTCCTTTCATAGTTAATCAAAATAGATACAACATATTTGATAGAACTATCGAGAATAATGGTCTTAAGGAGACAGCAGCTAGACTTGGAAAAGGAATAGTTTGCTTTTCGCCTTTAGACCAAGGCCTTCTAACGAACAGATACTTGAACGGAATTCCTGAAGATTCGAGAATCAAGACTGATGGTAGATTCTTGAAGGAAAGTGCATTGACTCCAATTAAACTTCAACAAATCCGTGATCTCAACGATTTGGCTTTAAGCCGTGGTCAAACTTTGGCTGAGATGGCTTTGGCTTGGGACTTAAAAGACGATAATATAACTTCGGTCATCATAGGTGCTTCTAAGCCTAGTCAAGTCTTGGACAATGTCAAAGCTTTAAAGAATACTAAGTTCTCTAGTGAAGAATTGAAGAGAATCGACGATATTTGCAATAGACAATAATTGAAAAGCTTGGCCTTAAGCCAGCTTTTTTAGTATAAAAAAACTGGTAGACAACAAGTCTATCAGTCCTAAGTGATTCAAAGGAATTACTTTGCCAAGATGAGATGGTGGAAAAGAAGTACCCAGATCATGTCGATCCATCCAAAGACAACACCGAAAACCAAGACGAGGATGGCGATGACCAAGTTCAAAGCTGATTTCTTCTCCATGGCTACTGAGAAACGAACAATAATTTCAGTAATCCAGTTTACGACAGGAATCAACAATAAAAGGAATTGAACAAGACGGGGCAACTGATTGAATGATTTATACATAGTATAAAAACCTCCTTTGACTAATATATACTTTTTGTTTTAATTTATAAAGCATAATTGGACTTTTTAGTATGGAAAGTATAGAAAATAGCTGAGAAAAGCAATCTTCTTTGGTTTTATAGATTTTCTTTGGTTATTATGGCTAGTATAGAAGGGTGTTTTATTAATAGAAACAACATATATCGATATATTTGGTAAAATAGCAAGGTAATGAGAGGAGAATGATATGAATCTCTCTAATGTTTTAAATGGAAGGATTAAAGAAGAACAAAAGGAAGAGCTCATCGATATAGCGATTTTCTTTGCTGACTTCATATGTTCTTTCTGCTTGACATTGAGGACAATCAATTCGGATGGTGTTGAGGAGTTTAACGATTTGATTCATCCTGGCTTGCTGTGGCCTATATGTATAGTTTTCATCGGAATTACTGTGCTACTAGCTTATAGAAGATGGAAGTATGCTCATATCAATCCTTGGCACAAGATAATAGGTCCATTGTTTGTTACCTATATTTTAGTAAAGCTATTGACCTATTCTTTCTACCCTAACAATGAAACCATATTAGGCTTTGAATCTCATCACACGTACTATAGTTTTAATCTCATAGGTTATAGTTTTTATCAAAGATATACTGAGTGGTTTGAAGAAAGCTTACTAGTTATAAGTTATTATGTGATGTTCGTCTACTATTCTTCATTCAAGATGTATAGGAAGAAGGTCTTGTATTTCTCCTTGGCTATCGTTCTTATAATTGCATTTCTCCTAGGAGGTGCAGTCTTTATCACTTATATGTGTGGCAATAAGCCTTTGATTTTTCAAACCCCTGGAACTTCATATGAAGAATTGGTAAAGAACGACTTCTTCTATGTCGTTAAAAATAAGAATATTTATGGTCTATTCCTTATGTTTGGTGTTATGGTATGTCTTTCTTTGACAATCATGAATCCCAATATCATTTGGACTGTCATCGCAATTATCTTTTCTGCTTTTTCTCTGCTTCTAGATTCTAGATCTACTTTTGGATTGAGTTGTTTTGGTTTGGCCGGAATTATGTTGATAGCTCCATTCTTTTCTATGAAGAAGCATAAATTCAACTTTATTGCCAATCTATCTTTAGCTGGAATATTTTTGATTTGTGTCTTGGTCATAATGTATGGATTCAAGGATTCTGAAGTTGGAAAAGGACTTTGCAGGTTGATTGAACATTTTACTAACAAAGGAACTATTAATTCTAGACATCTCTTGACTGAAAATGCAGTCGACATGGTCTCTAGCGATTTCTATTTTGTGATGTGTGGATTTGGAAAGATTGGATTCTATAACAATTTCCGACAGTTCCAATTATTGAATGGTGGCGAATTGGTCTTTTCAGCTCATCAAGCCTGGGCTAGTTGTCTTTCTACTTCTGGTGTTATCGGGTTGGTCTTTGTAATAATCTTGGATTTGTTCGTGATTTATATGGTAGTGAATATCTATAAAATCCGTAAATACGCTGTAATGTTTTCTTTAGGATGGCAAGGATTGATTTTGCTCTTGTATACGTTTGTAGAATATAGAATGTTATTCTATGTGGACAGCTTTGTCAATTCTACAATGGTCTACTACTTAGCTTATTTGTTCCCTGTCTTATATTATTATTCTTTGGTCAAGGATACTCAGATCATCAAGGAAAACATGCCTGAGAGTTTAGTCTATCCATCAATCGAGGAATAAGGAGGATTTATATATGTGGACTGTAAAAATAATATTGGCATCATTTGATTTTCCTATTCATTCGTATGATGATAACAGCGAGGTCTCTGATGTTGTAGGTCTTCCTTATGGAATGCCTATTCCTGAGGGAATAAAAGCTGAGGCTATTAAGATTCAATCCATTTATGACTCATATTTTGATACCACAGGTCTTTATGCTAAATTCTTAGGATTTTTGACCAACGAAGATAAAGATGTCTTATTGAATATGTCTTATTCTTTAGCTTCATCTTTGAAGGCTATTCTTCCTAATGATGTCAAGATAGAAAATACAGTCGGACAAACACTTCTTTTAGCACCGATGAGAAAAGATGTCGAAGAGATGGATAGAAAAGCATCAGAAGATTTAGCAAAAGAAGATGATGATGGTCAGGAAGGACCGGATTGTGAATGACCCAAAAAGAATCTGGCGAGTTTCTCAAGCATAAAAGAGAAGAGATTGGTCTTTCCGTCGAAGAAGTCTCATCTGTCTTAGAATGTGATCCATCTCATCTTTTGAACATTGAATCTGGAGAGGATCTTCCAAGCGAAGATGAATTAAGGGTCTTAAAACATATCTATGGACTGGATAAATATAACGAAAAGAATAAAGGCGGTTTTCTCCAATCGTTACGAGGATTTATTCCATTCTTCTTGAATTTGATAATCTTTATAATAGTGAATCCTTTTATTCCTCTTTACGAATTCAAAGGCGGATATCATTCTTTGATCGAGTCGTTGAGTGTGGACTTCAACGACGGGCAAGTGTTGAACGGATCAATTCAATTATTGATAGCTAGCTTGACCTGTCTATTAGCCTTGAGTCTTCTCTTTCTTTTGTTCTTCAAGAAGAAAAGAACTTATGTGTTCATAGGCGTTATTTATTTTGTTGAATTTCTTGTTTTTTGCTCTTGTCTATACATGTTTAAGGTCGGGCCATATATGATGGCATTATCGTTAGTTTTCGGCTTCCTATCGACTCATCTTAGCTATAGATTTGAAAAAGCCAAATAAAAAGCATTGCGTCCGGCAATGCTTTTAGTTTACTTGTTTCTCTTCTGTTTGTAGTATTCTAGTGTAGCTTCATCCTTACTCATCTCTGGATGACTTGCAATAAAGTTATCCAAGTCTTCGAAGATATTTCCCATATATGGTTCGATGGTTGAATCGTCTTCGTTTGTTTCGACTACATTTTCATTACCATCGACTTTGACCATGTTTTCTTCGGTCATATACAAAGGATAGTTTACGTCAGATTCATCATAAGCATTGGATTCATCATAATACTCAAATATGATGTGGGAATGAATAGCAATGTTTTTCAATTGAAGTGCTAAGAAATTCTCTATGACCTTTTCTTTTTCTTCATATGACTTTGGCGATAAAACTTTTACGAAGACTTGGAATGAGGTTTGTTCCTGTCCTTCGTGGATAAATAAGGAATTTTCGATGATGAAATTCAAATCTTCGCTAGGAAGATTTCCGTAAAGCTTAACTAAGTCATCTTCTATATCTCTGGTAAAATCTGTTGCGATATAAGGATCGGCACCTTCTATTTTAATGAAAATCATATTATTAATATTTCTCCTCTTTAGCTTTTCTATTCTATCATTTTGCTTTCTACTTTCAACTTCTAGCTATCTCTTGGATCTTTATCTATCGTTATTTTTACGTCTTTTTGAGTTGGAGCGGCGATGCTTTGAAGATTGTCGAATGTTTCTTTGACTAGACTTGGGTCTTTAAATTTAACTAATATCCTCTTGAAGAATTGGTTGTTGACTTTAAATTCGTATGGATCGTAAGGTCCAAAGATGTCGCTTCTTTTATTAATTAGTTTTTTGGCTAAATAATTCTTTATGGCATAAGCGACATCTTTGACATTTTCCAAATTGGTTCCTTGAACTATTATTTGGGTCAAATAACAATAAGGAGGCCATTTAAATCTTTTTCTGTTTTCAATCTCCATCTCATAGAAGGAATTGTAATCTTGTCTTGAGGCTAGAATCAAAACTTTGTTTAAAGGATTGTATGTTTGGATTATGGCTTTACCCTCTTTTTCATGTCTTCCGCTTCTTCCTACCAATTGTGTGATAAGGTCGAATGTTCTTTCATTTGCCATATATGATGGGATTGCAAGGCCTTGATCTGCAAAAAGGCAAGCGGCTAAGGTTACATTTGGAAAATCGTGTCCTTTAGCGATTATTTCAGTTCCTATCAATAAGTCATATTCGCCTTGACTGAATCCATCCAGAATCTTAGCACGCATGTTCTCGGCCGACGTATCTCTATCCAATCTCGCTATTTTCATATTAGGGAAAATGTTCTGAAGTATATCTTGGATTCTTTCAGTTCCATATCCTAGGGTTTGAAATTCCAATCCGTTACAATACGGACAGACAAGATTCGAGAACTTGACTCTATATTCGCATCTATGACAGTTTAATTCATCATATCTCTTATGGTAGACCAAAGGAATATCGCAGTTAGGACACTTCATAGTCCTATGACAGCTCTTGCATTGAACGATAGGAGAATAACCTCTCCTATTTATCAATAGCATTGTCTGTTCTTTTCTCTCATAGTTTTCTTTAATAGCCTCTATTAAAGGAACGGAAAGCATAGAAGAGTATTTGGGGGATAGATTGGATAAGTCCGACATGTCTACGAAAGTCGCATTAACTTGATTTGAAGAAGCAAACTTGTGATTTAAAACTATATGGCTATATAAGCCTTTTAAAGCTCTGCATCTATCTTCTACTAATGGAGTGGCAGATCCTAGTATTACTTTTGCATTGTCTATTCTAGAACGCATAGATGCAACGATTCTGGCATCGTAGAATGGTGTACTTGTTTGTTTGTATGAGTCTGATTGTTCCTCATCTAATATTATTAAGCTTAGATTTTTCAACGGTGCAAATAAAGCAGATCTAGTTCCTATGACTATAGAAGTCTTTCCTTCCATTATTCTTAGGTAGACATCCATTTTGTTAGCTGGGGTCAAAGAAGAATGCATCAATGCTACTTTGTCTCCGAAATATGATTTGAATAATTGGATTACATGATTTGTCAAAGCAATCTCAGGCACCAAGACAATGGCAGTCTTGCCACTTCTTAAAGCCTCTTCACAAAGCTTTAGGTAGATCATTGTTTTTCCACTACCGGTAACACCTTCTAAAAGAACAGTCTTGTTAGATGAGTCTATTTCATCTTTGCATTTTTGCTGATCTTCACTCAATTTTATAGGCTTTAAATCTAATGTTTTTACTTCTCTTATTCTATCTATTCTTTCTAGATGTTCGTATATCAAACCTTTGCTTAGCAAGGATTGATAACAAGCTCTGCCTCTTATTTCAGCTGAACTGAATAGATCTCCATAGGCTTTAATCTTTCCATACATTTTTCTTTCATTGAAAGATAAAAATGAAGTGTCGGTGTCCTTGACACTGACCATCAACCTATCTTTTTCTTTTGGCTTTGACAAGGATGAATCCTTAGGCTTGAAAGAAGGTGGAAGCATCGCCTGATATAGAGAAATCAAAGGACAATGATAATATTCTTTCATCTCTTTAGCTAATTTATCCTGTGAGTCTGTTAGAAGTGGTTTGTCATCGAGAATAGAAATGATCGGTGATATTTTAAATCCAACTTTTTCTTGATACTTTTCTATGCTTATATCTATCTTCTCAGGAGTATCGATTATTAGCCCGACAACCTTTTTTGAGTTTCCAAAAGAGACTGAAACTCTTTCGAATTTCATCGGGTTTAAATCTATAGGGCAGTAATATGAAAAAGGTCTATCTATAGATTTAGCACTTCTTCCTATTAGAACTTTAAGAAGGTAAAACATCTATAAAAGTAGGATTAATCTTTCTCGGTTAGGTCTACATTTAAATTAGAAGGTACTTTTATGCCTTTTTGTTGATTCTTATCTTTTTGGCCTTTTCTTATTGTGTGTAGAATCAAGGTTCTTATCTCATCGGCACAGGTCTGAATGTTGTCATTCAAAACTATGTAGTCATAGGCTTTATCTTCTTTTATTTCTGCTGAAGCTCTGGCTACTCTTTCATCGATGACTTCATCAGTCTCTGTCCCTCTATCCTTGATTCTTCTTCTCAATTCATCTAAAGAAGGAGGTACTACGAAGAAAGACAAAGTATGAGGACCATCGGCATTCTTCAATACTTTTAAAGCACCTTGCACGTCGATTTCAAGGAAGACGTTCTTTCCTTCGTTTTGTAACTTTTCTACATAAGCTTTAGGTGTTCCATAAGAATGGTTCACAAAGCAGACATGCTCGAGTAATTCATCATTTTCTACGGCTTTATCGAATTGCTCTTGGCTGACAAAGAAATAATCTATTCCGTCTCTTTCGAATTCTCTAGGCTTTCTTGTAGTCATAGATACTGAATAGGCTAAGTTCAACGATTTATCTGCCATTATAAGTTTTCTAAGTGTTCCTTTTCCTACTCCAGAAGGACCGCTCATAATTATCAATAAACCTTTTTCCATAGTAACCCCCTATTATTTGGTTTTAATAATATAGGACAATTTTGCTAAGGTTGCACAAGAAACCGATTGCCATTTGCATTTATGACTTAAAATATATAAAAGTAGAGGTGAAAAGTATGGCTTTAGATAATATTGTTCTCGATAGAATCGCTTTAGAGATGAAGGAAAATCTAGTAGGTTCTTTTCTAGATTGTCCTTATGCCTTAGGTGTCAATCAATACGCACTGCCATTTCACGGCAGTGAGAAACTTAAGGATAAAGGCCTCAATGGTAGAGGTGAGATCATTTTATTTCTAGATTCATCTAAACCTTTTATTTCTTATTCCACAGAAAAGTTTACAAAGACAAATGACAACACTCCCTTTTTTAATTCTTTAAAGAAATTGGCAGGAACTAAGATAGAAGCTATATTTAAAGAAAAAGGCGAGAGAGTGATAACCATCAGGTCTGTTATAGTTCATAAAGAATTGGGTGAATTAAATGAAGCTTATGATTTGATAATAGAACTATTTCCATCGAAGCCTAATGTTTATTTAATTGCTTATCCATATAAAAAGATTATTTCTCTTTTTAAAGAGAGAGGTGACATATTATCTAAGCGATATTTAACTAGGAATGTTCCTTATATCTATCCACCTGAAAGAGAAGTCTTTTCTAAAGATACGAAGTCTTTAGAAGAGGCTAAGCCTCTTCTATCGTATGAGATTTTTAGAAAACTATCAGATTTATCTGGAAAGATAGGCTTTGAAAAAGCTAGGGATACAGTCTTGGATTCAAAGAGTCTCTTTTATGAAAATGGATACGTATATCCATATCAGTTCGACATGGACAAGGCAAAGGAGATAGATGTATCTAATATCTATGATTGTTTTGTCGAGGATCAAAAGAGTCTAGCTAAAGAATTGAGAGAGAAAGACTTGATGGATAAGCTCAATAAAGCAATAAAAGTAACAAAAAAGAAGATAAAGAATTTGCAGGAAGATTATGAGTTATCCAACAAGAAACTAGTCTATATGGATTATGGAAATCTTCTCTTTCTCCATCAAACTGAATATGAGCCAGGAATGAAAGAAATGGATTGTGATGGAGTCATAATTCAGTTGAATCCATCAAAAGATATTATTGAGAACGCCAATAACTATTTCAAGCAGTATAGGAAAGCCAAACAAGCTGTTGTTACTTTAAAAGAGTTGGAAATCAAAGCCAAGGATGAACTTTCATATCTAGAGAAAAAAGTCCAAGAAGTCCCTATGGCAGGAAATAGGGATCTTTTGGAATTGAAAGAGGAGTTGGTCTTTGAAGGGTACTTGAAAGATCTTTCTAGAGGAAACAAAAAGATTCAAAAGAAGAAGGCCTATTCTCCTCATATTCTTTTGACTCCTTGGGGTGATAGAATCGGATTTGGAATGAACGATCTTCAAAATGAAACTTTGACTTTCCAAATAGCGAATAAACATGATTTGTTCTTCCATATAAAGGATTATCCCGGATCTCATATAGTTTTATTGGATGGAAATACTAAAGACGATGACAAACTTCTTGCAAGTGAACTTGCCTTATATCTATCGCATAAGGATTCAGGTGATGTCATGATGGCTAGAAAGGCTGATGTTAAGAAAAATCCCAATAAAGTTGGATTAGTAAATGTTCTCAAGTATGAAACTATCCATCTTTCTAAGATCAGAGAATCTTCCTTAGTTCTATTTAAAAAAGCAATTTCTTCTTGATAATTTTTTGGGTTATGGCTAGTTTCTTAAGAAACTATAAATTTATAGTTGACAAATAGGCTTATAAGGTTTAACCTTATTAAGCTTTCAAAAGAAGCGAGTCAAATGCCCTTTTAGTTAAGTGGTATAACGGGTCCATGGTAAGGACCAATCGGTAGTCCGATTCTGCCAAGGGGCACCACTAGTAAATGATAGATACAGTTAAAGCTGTATCTTTTTTTGTCTAAATATATATCTATTTTTCAAGTTTAAGAAATAAAAATCATCTATCTTGTTTTATATGTTAAAATTGAATTGAAATAGGTGGCATTTTATATGAAATCTTCAATCAAAAAAATCTTTTCCATCTTTTATATAAGTTCTCTTCTTTTTTCTTGTGGAAATGGTTATTTAACCAATAGTAGTTTAAATAGTGACGATCATGGCTCTACAAATCAAACAACTCAAACTAATCCTTTTGATTCGTCAAAAACAGAAGATGATTCTTTTGCTTTGAACAAGTATTCTGTCGAAGTTGAAGTGGGAAAAACAATGAAGATTAATGTTGCTAAGAAACCCGATGTCGATGGTGATGTCATCTGGTCTATAGATGATACTTCAAAAGCTAGATTATCACCTAAGTATAATGGTCTTATGGTAGAAGTATTTGGATTAGAAGAGGGGTCTTCTATAATAACAGCTTCTATAGATGGAACTGATTTTATTAAAACAGTTTCTTTGACTGTTTTATCTGATGGAAGTATAAAGGTACCATCAATTGATTTGAATGATTCTATGACGATGAAAATCGGCATGACTTCTTCAATTGATGCTACTATAAAAAACATAAATTCTAATGACATATCTTGGTCTGTCGGTGATTCATCAATTGTATCTATTGAGTCTTATTCTGGAGCAACTACCAACCTTAAGGCTAAGAGTATCGGTGATACATATGTAAGAGCTGAATGGAATAATGATTCATCTGTGTATGATGAATGTTTGATACATGTTGTTGAAAATGTACCTGTAACTTGGCCTAGTATATCTAGTGATGCTGGGAATTATTATTCTTCTATAGATTTTACATTGGAGCCATCAAAGTTGCTGACTGCGTTAAATTCTTTGAATAGAAGTATGAAAAAGCCCTGTAGTTATAAGAACGCTACTGAAGTATTGAAATATGCTGAGGAGGATCCAAAAAAGCCCGGTAATGTTATTCTAATTTATACTAGTGAGAGTAGGAAGTATGATAAAAGTACTGTCAATAAAGAACATGTATGGCCTCAATCTAGAGGGTTGAGTGGGGAAGCTTATGCAGATCCTCATATGTTACATTTGGCTGACTCAAAAGAAAATGGTGCACGTGGAAACGACATTTATGGAGAAAAAACAGATTCCAAATGTTATTATGTCGAAATGGATGAGTGGAAAGGTGCTTGTGCTAGATCAGTTATGTATGAGCATGTTGCATATCAACATTTGGGACTTGTATTAAATGAAGACCCTAGTTACAAGAAAGGATCATCAAAAAATATGGGCAAGATTTCAGTTCTTCTTAAATGGGATGCCTTAAACCCTGTTACCTCATCCAAATATGAAATGATAAGAAATAATAGGATTCAGGACAAAATCAACAATAGAAATCCTTTTGTCGATATTCCAGGATTAGGTCTTTATTTATACGGTGGAATCAATTCAGGAACTAAGAATATATATCATACATACGCTAGTCAATTTGGATTAGATCCTACGATGTATTAGTTGCAATTTAAATTTTTTAAGAAAAATGTTATCAAAAAAAACTGCTCAATTGAGCAGTTTTTATATTATATTCTGTTGACTATATGACTTCTGTGGGATGCTTTTTTCTACATTGTCTTTGTAGTAACAAATTCAGGTGGACGTTGCATATGTTCTTCTTTTAATTGTTTTTGCTTTTATCATATCGCTGCCAATTTTTCTAAAATAAAATCCTCCTTTCTATGGGAGGATTTTTATATGTTTATTTGCTAAAAGCTTTTAGAATAGAATTTTAAAATTGTATGCATATCAATTTAGTAAATATATTTATGATTAATCACCTAAAGTAAATTCCAAAGAAAAGATTTTAACTTGATTAAGTGCTTTCATTGATATTTTGGAACTTGTTGTATTTTTCATTGAAACTGTATCATTACCTGTCACTGTAAAATCATCTGAAAAAATATTATCTTCTGTAAAAGCTTTGCTTGAATCGGAAATAGGGCTGATTGCTTTAATAGTTCCAGATGCAACACTAATTTCCATTGAATAACCTTTATAGAAACGAAGTAAACCTTTACTTAAATAACCTTTCATTTGAGAGGGAGCAATATTGCTACTTCCTTGTTTGATTAAGAAAGTGATTCCTTGAGTAGTTAATGTTGCTGTTTTTGCACTATCATCAGCTATAAATAAATCATCAATGTCGGAGTTGAAAGATATTTTTACTTTAGCATTGTTCTCATCTACTACAGTAATCTTAGCTTCAACATAAAGAGTTTCGCTCTTCTTTGCAGTTATTGTTGTTTCACCAACAGCAACACCAGTTACTAAACCGTTTTGATCGACAGTAGCAACGCTTTCTGCACTGGAAGACCAAACAATTGGATCGGTATTAGATCCACCAGCATAGGTGGCATTTAACTGAAGAGTCTTATTATTGTCGTGAATGTTGATTTCGCCTTCTTTTTTATCCAATGTAAGCACTTCTTGCTCACCGGTAATTTCTATATTTGAAGGGCAGAAGAAGTTAGTAGCAGCTGCAAACACATCTGCATTAAATACAGCACCAGCTTTCATTTTAGTGAAAGGATCTTTAGTAATGTCATAATCACGTGAATCCATGAATAATTCATATTCATTTAAACCGAGAGTAAACTTGACAGTCATGTTTCCTTTTGAGTTCTTGGTATTAGAAATGACTACACCCTGATTGATTTTATAGGCTTTGGAAATGTTGTCTTGAACAAAAGCAAAAGCGGCACTTGAAGATGTCAATTCTGTGGCTGTTGGCTTGACAATAGAAGAATCAGCTTCAGTCAACTTTGTTATTACATTATTTTTTGTTTCGTAAGTGGTAACCGATCCATTTGGAAAGTGAGATATATCTCCAGTAAACTCAATTAAATCACCTACATTAATTCCATTTAATTGCTCGGGTAGAACCTTATAAAGAATAAAGTAATCCTCTCCATCTGCGATAAATACCTTATCGTAGAGTCCAGTGTCGCTTCTAGGAGTTCCGGTATAACCCATGACATAACCACGTGATTTAACTTTTCCTGAAGTCATTGACTTCAATTCTGAAAGCTTAGAAAGAGTAAGGGCAGTAGCATTGATAGTTACTTCAGCAGTCAATGTTTTACCATCTTTGACATAAGTGGCTTTTACCTTGATAGTTCCTTCACCATTGATGGTCAAGACACCATTTTCAAGTGAAGCTAAATTGCTTCCTTCTTCTATTGTGTATGTTACACCTTCAGTTACTTTAACTCCGCTAGCAGTTGTTTCTAGGTTAACTATTTCTCCAACATATGCATTTCCAGTATATGAAACTTCCAAAGGTTTTGAATCAGCATCTACAATAGAAACACCGGAAGAAGCATATGCGAATTGTGCACCATTGAACCAAGATAAAGGTGCTGTAATCTTGTATTTCTTTCCAGTCACTAAAGTGTCGGAAGGTACAGCGGGGTCATAACTGTCAGTTCTTAAAACTATGTCAGTGTTTCCTAACTTAAATTTTACATTTACTCCTGTGCCTTTGGAAGGTTTTCCGCTCACATATTCAGCTTCGAATGTGTAGAGATTTCCTACTTTATCAGAAGTCAATGCTTTAAATCCAGCTTCATCCAATTCGATAGGTTTCATGGCCTCGACTTCTGTGGTAGAAACTATAGCGGATGTTCCACTTACTCTTTCTTTTTTCTCGGAATTCCAATTGCTTATTTGAAGTCCTCTTTCTCCTCCATTGGTAGAGTGAACGATAAAAGCAGTGATATCAACTGTTTGACCGACAGTGAATGCCTTGTTAGTAATAGCTGTATCGGCGTTATTGAATGACCAGTTGTAAATATAAGCTCCACCAGTTGTGTCGGAGATGTAGGCTGACTTTCCTAAAGAAGCTGTCACCTTTCCTCTCATCTTTATTAAATTATTCATATCGCTTTTAGCAGCCTTAGCCTCGGCTATGGTGTAGATATGCTCACCCTCAGCTACTTCTACTGTTTTTTCGATTGTTTCACCTTTGTAAGTGGCTGTGATCTTGACAGATCCGTTTCCAGTGAAGGTGATCTTATTTCCAGAAACAGTGGCCTTAGAAGCATCATCTACGGAGTAGACTACACTTGCTTGCTCAACTATAGCTGAGCCATTGTTCTTGAAAATCAATGTGACTGTCATTCCCTCTTTCAATTCACCATTCACATCGAAGGTGTAAGAGTTCTTTATAGAAGGGGTTTGAGAGTTGTTGGAAGGTTGTTGTTGATTTCCGCAAGAGACTAATCCGATAGATAATACGGCAAGAATAGCAGCAAACAATGACTTGGATTTTTTCATTTTTTTCATTTTTCCTTTATTTTGTTTTTACATCTTGAAGTTGTCTAATCTCGGCTTTGACTTTACGTCTTTTCTTAAGAGAGACTAATATCCTGATAATTCCATATATTAGGAGCAATACTCCAATACCCAGGCATATGCACATCAGGATGAAGGCAAGAGAGGAAGTATCGATTCCTTGTATCTTGTTCCTTACCATTTTATAAGAAAGCGGTAGGAAAATACACCCTATTATTATAAGAATGGCACCGATTACAACGCTACAAGCCCCACTTCTTTGTCTCTCTAATAAAGCTTTGCCTTTATTGTGTAGGTCATGGCTTTGCTTTCTTTTCTCTGTTTCATCCATATGTCTTTTTCTCCTTTATGGTCGAATTGTATCATTTAACCTTAGGCTACGTAATCTTCTAATTCGTTGAAATCTTTAGTGTTTACTATTTCGATAGAAGGCTTGTTATTTCCACCAGCAGAGATATAGTTGTTGGACATTCCGATAATTTTTTTGGCTATTTGTTGTTTATAGGTGTTCTTGTACACAGACAAACCTTTAGTAATGGTTGCGCTGCTCGATGCATTCAACATCTTTGCATATCTAGCATTGGATACTTTCATATCCATTCCATTTTGTTCTTCTGTCTCTGAACCAGGTACATAATAAGATACTCCACCACAGAAGAACTTATATGAGCATATCGCTTGTTCTTCGGTGACTGTCATATGTTCATCATCGCTTCCAAAAACATAAGATTCTGTAGTGTAGTTTCCTTTTATGATGGCATCTCTATTGATTTTGACTCTGACGATACTTGCATCAGAAGCACCGATTCCACCAATCGATGAATTGACTCCGTATCTTCCGAATAAAACCATGGAGTTGTCGGTGTTATAGAAAGGATATGCTTCGTTATAGGTGTTTACTTCCTGGGTTCCACCATAAGTGATATCGCCATAGCTATTGCTAGCTTTTTGGAATATCAATCCTTTGTTTTTGTCGGATTCTGTTCCATCTCCGACTAATTCTACTAAGCAGGAAGGATATTTCAAATCGTAGATATCTTTAGAAGTTGCTTTGATAGGTGTGACAGTCTCTTTCTTCACTTTAGTAACATCTTCGGTAGGATTTCCATTTTCGTCCAAATATTTGATATCTTTATCTTCATGGTTAAAGAAACTATAGGAGACACCTTTCAATTCATACATTCCACTGTAGTAATCCAAAACTCCGGTTACTCTCAACCAGTTTCCTACTTGGACAGGTTCATATGTTCTAAGTGTGAAGACATATAAGCCGTAGTAGTTATCTCCGATTTTGTTTTGAATGTAGAAAGCTGAACCTCCTACTACTCTGGTGACGTATCCATCAAATGAGTACCAGGTCTTATCGTCGCAGAAACTAGAGTAAGTTCCAAGGCTTTCGTTGGTATTTGGGTCGAAGTGCTCGACATAATAAGTCTTATCATAAAGCATGTCTAAAGGTAAGACTTGAGCGGGATTGTAATCGTAGTTAGGATCTTTCTCATCCGAGAATTTGTGCTTCTTATACTCTTGAGCGATGGTATAAGCATTGAAAAAAGCATCATAGAAGCTTTTTTCCATATCATCCGAAGGTGCGTTGAATCCGGAGTATCCGTTGTAGACCAACTCGAGGTTGAGGTTTCTAAAGCTTTCCTTAGTAGGATTGTCTTCGTTGCTATACCAAACATAAGCCAAGGAACGCTGATATCCATCGAGATCGGCAGGTGCTCTTTTTCCAGTCTTTGCAGAGCCTGCAGATTGAATTATGACATACTTAGCTTTTTTCAAGATGGATTTATTGAAAAGCGAGGCGCTTCTTCCCCATTCCTCGACTTCGGAAGTGGATTCAGGAGTGTCGACACCTAAATATCTGACTTTGACAGTGTAGTTTCCGTTGTAGGAAGTGAATTGAGTCGTATCTCCATCGACATAGTTTGTGAAAACATCGTCAGCATCGTTAGGTGCATAGTCGGTATTGGTCAGCATTCTTTCAACACCATCTCTGTTGAAGTCCATTAAATTTTTATCGTAGGCGGAAGTCTTTTTGTTGGTCATCAAAGTATTGAACAAGTCATCATCTAAATTCAACTTTGTTTGGCCTACGACATCGTAATCATCAATAGAGCGAGTTGAAATTGTGGATGTAGTATTATTGTTTCCACAGCTTCCCAACAATGTTAAGGAAGAAGTTACTAATAGAAGACTGACTAATAGCTTTTTGTTTTTCATTTTTTCTTTTTACCTTTCTTTACTTAGAAGCAAGAACACTGTTGTGGTAAACCTCTTCGATAGCTTGATCGATATTTCCTTCCTTTTGGGCGACATAATTGAGAATGTTTCCAATTTCCGTACGGGCAACAGATGATCCGATGAAGACAGGCGAGGTGAAATAGTTTTCTTTCAAGGTCTTTGTGAGATTAGGAATACGATATTTCAACTTCTTGGTAGGATCGTCATTTCCATTTTCATCAAGTCCCATAGCAGTCCAAGCAGAGTATGATTTGCTGTCATAAGAATTCTTTCTAACTGGATCGTATGAGTTTTCCAAAGCCAATTCGGCATTTAATTGATCATTTGAAAGATATTTAGAATAGTATTCCCAAGCGACTTTCTCCTTAGCGGAATCATCAGTGTTGAAGAAACATACTGAAGGTCCTTGCAAGATATATTGTTGGTTATTTTTGTAGGCAGGAACCTTTGCTAATCCTACACCCTCGGACCAATTCAATCCAGTAGGATCGTTATATGCGGATCCTCCGGTAGAACCGATGGTAAACATAACCTTTCCTTGCAAGAACAAGTCTGAACTGTAGCTTCCGTAGGTTGTTTTTGTAGCCATTATTTTTTTGGAAGTAAGACCATAAATTTCTGTTGTCAATTCCTTAAGAGCAGCTTTTGAAGATTCGTCGTTATAGAAGGAATAGTGAGCGTCAGGAGTATTTCCAGAAGCAGTGGTATATTGGATTCCTCTTTGTTTCATCTGAGAGATGAAGAGGTTGGAGTCGGAATCATATCCCAATGCATAAAATTCAGAGAGACTTTTCTTTTCTTCCTTGATGGCTGTACAAGCAGTGACCAAAGTTTCCCAATCCCAAGTGCTAGGATCACCTAAGGCGACAGTATAGGAACCTCCGTTCACATCGGTTTTATTTTCTGTCTTGTCTTTGTTTGTCTTGTACCAGTTGGTCTTATGGAATTCACCGATGTTGTAATACATGGCTTCGGTTGATTTATACATTGGAACTGACCAAGTTCCATCGTATTGATAATGTTTTCCTTCATCCCAATAAGCGGGCACGAAAGAGGATGAATCAAAGTCAGAATCGCCCTTTATGAAATCATCAAGATTTAAGATCTGTGAGTTTGCTACTCCACGGCTTCCCATATATCCTGAGAAGGAATCGGGGTATCCCATGGTGATAGAAGGTGTCTTACCTGCATTCAACTGTTTCTTCACATATTCATCCAAAGTATCGTAGGAACCTCCTAAAGCTACAAGTTCCACTTGATAGCCATCAGTGTTCTTATGATCTTCATTAAACTTTGCAGTCAATTTTTCGAGGTTACGTGTCTTATCGTGACCTAAACAATGCCAAAATTCGATAGTTTTACTTCCAGTCTTTGTTTCGTTTCCACAAGAACTTAAAGATCCAGTCAAAGTAGCAATCAAAGAAACGACTACAAATAATTTTGTATTTTTCATGTTTGTTTATCCTTTTCTATTAGCCTTTAATACCAGCTCTACCAACACCACGCATAATATATTTTCTAAAGATCATGAAGACGATGAGCAAGGGGAGTGTTACTAACACTGTAGCCGCCATCTGTCTCCCGTATTCGTCGAAGTCTGTTCCTGTTTGGAAGGAATCTCTAAGTCCGTTAGAAATCAAAGCATATTCTTTATGACCGGCTGTGACGAGGTTAGGCCAGACATAGGCGTTCCAACTTCCCATCAAGCTGAGAATTAGGATTGTAACCAATGATGGCATAGCCAAGGGAACCATTACTTTCCACAAATACTGCCAGTCGTTCTTTCCATCTACTTTAGCAGCCAAATACAATTCGTTTGGAATTTGCTTAAAATTTTGTCTTAACAAGTACGTATAGAAAACTGAAGTAATGAATGGAATGATCATAGCCATGTAGGCTCCACTTCTACTTCCATCCAACCATCCTAATCTAGAAACTGAGACGAAGTTTGTAATTACCATCATCTCGCCAGGAATCATCATGGTAGATAATAGCAAGGCAAACATTGTTTCCTTTCCTTTGAAGTTTAATCTAGCAAAGGCGAAGGCTGAGAGAATACAGGTCAATACAGTTCCAATAGTAGTACAGACACCAACTATCAATGTGTTCGATAGGTAAGTTCCAAAATCAAATCTTTCGAACAAATTTGCATAGTTGTTTTGAAAGTTTATAGGCCAAAATGTCTGCACACCTTCATATCCAGGAAGAAAACCTCTGATTTCAGCACCGGATTTGAATGATGTGATGATCATCCAATAGAATGGGAAAATGAATAGCAATGCCATGGCTATCAAGAAGATATAAGTCAATATCAAGGTGATTACATGAATTACTTTCGTCTTTACTTTCTTTGATTGTACAGACATTCCTTCATCTTTGATGACTAGGTGGAGCGATTTAGTTTCGGATACTACGATTAAAGGAGAGTTGTCATCAATTTTTTCTTCACCCTTATAAGTATATAGATCGGAGTTTGCCAAGACTTCCACCGGTCTTTGCATCACGATTTTGTTCAATTTATTTTCCATCAGTAGTACAGCCTCTTTTTAGACCAAGCGTTCTGGATCATCGTGAAGATAAATATGATTATCAACAAGACGACTGCAGATGCTGCAGCATATTGAAGAGTCGTCGTATTGCTCATCTGGTTATAGATGTAGTAGACGACAGTCAGCATCGATTTAGGCATTCCCTGAGTTGAGAAGCTACCTTCGTTTCCAAATAATCCAACCACTGAGGTGTATTCCTTGAATGCGCCTATGAATGAAGTTATCATGACATAGACGATTTGAGGAGATAGCAGAGGAATTGTTATCTTTCTTACTATTTTCCATTTGGATGAGCCATCGATTTTTGCAGCATCGTAGTACTGAGCGTCGATGTTTTGCAATCCGCCTAAGAATATCAGAATCTTGTAAGGTAAGGAGTGCCATACGATATAGGTACATATTGCGAATAACCCAGACCAATATGTAGGAGCCGCACCTGATGTACCTGCGTATATCCACGCCTTATTTCCTAGTCCGAACAGGAAGTTTATGACACCATTGTTATCGAAGATGACCGAGAAGACCATACCGATAGCGATGGCGTTTGTGACATAAGGCATAAAGAAGATAGTTTGAAGTATCTTCTTCAACCATTTGACAGAGTTCAAGGCTATAGCTATTGCAAGTGCTAATATGATAGAGACAGGCACTGTGATAAATGTGAGTATCAATGTATTTGGAAGAGCAGTCATTACGAAGTCTTCGATATAGATGTTCACACCTGCCGCAGTGGTAACCTTAGGCTTTATCATCAAGATTTCCAAATAGTTGTCGAAGGTGAATCCGTCGCTCATTTGAAGTGCGGAATCGTAGTTCTTTTGAAAAGATAGAATCAGTGTATTTAGGATTGGATAAAACGTGAAGATAGCCATTAGGATTATGGTAGGAGCCAGGTAAAGCCAGGCTTTCCAATTGTTCTTCGAGTCCATTTTGGCTTCTCCTTAAAGAGCTATTCTCTTCTCGGTCTTGCCGTCGAAGACATAGACCTTATTTTGACGAACTATGAAATGTTTCTTTCCAAGTCCGACATTTTGGTCGGAATCAACCAAGAACTTACAGGCTTCTTCACCAGTGTAGCTTTGGTGGTCGCAAACCAAGGATGTATCTTTTCCTTGCGTTTGGATTCTTTCGACATTCAAGGTGAATCTACCGTTATATCCGGGAATTATTCCTTCTGGACGAATTCCTACAAATACGTCATCGTTATCCTCAGCTTTTGTATCTAAGATTGCTTCATCACCGACATAAAGCTTATGGTCTTTGATTTTTCCTTTGAATACATTGATAGGAGGAACGCCTAAGAATTTTGCAACGAATAGGTTGGCAGGATCTCTATAGATATCTTGTGGAGCACCTATTTGCTGAGCGACACCATCTTTCATGACGACTATTTCATCACAAATAGACATAGCCTCATCTTGGTCGTGAGTGACAAAGACTGTAGTGATTCCTACATCTCTTTGAATTCTTCTTATCTCTTCACGTGTTTTCAAACGAAGACGGGCATCGAGGTTACTCAATGGCTCATCCAATAGCAAAACTCTGGGCTTTTTGACCAAAGCACGAGCGATGGCAACACGTTGTTGTTGACCACCAGAAAGCTCGGATGGCTTTCTATCGAGATATTCATCTATTTGAACCAATCTCGAAGTCTCTTGAACCAAGGCATCGATTTCATCTTTTGTCAAACGACGGAAAGCTTTTTTAGGTTCTCTGTTCGAATCCAAAATTTGTCCTCTTTCATCAATCTTGATGTTCTTCTTTTCATATGAAGTCTCTATCTTGCTCTTCTTCTTCTTGAGCTTAGAGCTGATTTGCGAAGCTTTAGCTTTTATGGATTCATCATCATTCTCTTTGTCCAAACGATAAGAGAATAAAGCTTTAGCTAAGCTTGTCACCACGTGGTAGTGAGAGCAAAATGCTCTTATAGAACCTTCTTTTGAAATCTTACCCTTGTGTTTAGAATCCCTCATCAACTCAACAATCTTCAAAGGATCTTCTAAAATCTCTAGAAGTGCGTTGATTTGAATTAAATCCAGGGCTTTCTCGGTTGTGCTGACTTTTAAGTTAGTCAAGGGGAAAGCTACATTTTCATAAACCGTGAGATGAGGGTATAAAGCATAATTTTGAAAAACTAATCCTATACCTCTTTTCTCAGAGGGTAAGAACGTCACATCGTCATCACCAAACCAGATTTCTCCATCTGAAGGATCTTTCAATCCAGCTAACATATAGAGTGTAGTGGATTTTCCACATCCTGATGGACCTAGCAAACCTAAAAGTTCACCATCCTTGACATCGATATTTAAATCATTTACGGCAATCGTGTCTGGAATGTGTTTTTTAGGGTCTGCAGGAAACTTCTTCGTCAAATGCTTGATTTTGATTTCCATGTTGTTGACCTTTCACAACAGATAGACATTCGTCATAACACCAATTTAATAATATCACTTAAGAAAGAAAATTCATTTAATAATTTTCAATCATTTCCTTAATTTAAGACTTTTTAACATCGATGTTATATATATACCAAGGTATATAAAAATATATAGATATATAACTATGATTTTAAAGATTATTTTTCAAAATTTAATGTAGTTCAGATTTCGGTTGGTAATCCTTGTTTTCAATCCTTGCCATTTGTTTTACTTTGTTTGCTTGGTTATATTCTTCAATCGACATATATACTTCTCTATTTTTGGAATCGATAATGTATGTCCCTGAGACATAATCGAAGAAATCCTGACCTCTTTTCGATAAATGCATCATAGCCATAGACACCAAGAATGGAATGAAGACTGTGAATATATCTAGAATATATCCGATGAAGAATATCAACAATTGTCTGGCTACAAACTTTTTTCCAGACACGACCAATCCTTCATCAGTTAGTACTGATAAATTGAATAGATACATCCCAAATGTCTTTCTTCCTCTTTTTAAAAACATTGGAATCAAATTGAACGAGATGAAATAACCGATTCCAAAACATATGAACATCTCGATGACACTAGTTAAAACAATGACTCTAGATGTGGTTTGAAATAAATCGCTAGATGATAATAGAGCAATGGAGTAGTTGCTTATCTCATAGACATAGAAATCGTAGTAAGTCTCAGCTTTCAAATTTCCTTCTGTTAGATTTGAATTCGAATCTAAAACAAATAACTTATTTCCATCTTTATCAACAGCATTTTCCTTTCTACCTTTATATTGATTCATGGCGGTATCGTCATCAAAGAAAGTGGAATTAGAATAGAAACCATCTATTGCTTTTGAAAGACTTGTCTTTTTGGAATCATAAGAATCCTTGCTATCTTCCAATGTGTTTAAAATCAAATTTCCTGTAGAATCATAAAGGCCTGATTCAATTTCTAATTTGAGTCTAGTCTGGCTGTTCTCTTTATATGATGGGACATAATTGGTCACTAAAGCAGTTATTCCATAAAGCAAAAATCCTATGAATAATGTAAGGATTATATCTATTAATCCACTGAACCATCTTTTATAAAGTTTAGCTTTAGGATATTCGATGTCAGAAGATTCAACAATTTCAGTTCTTTCCATTCTTTTGGTCTCCATTTGAAATATCAAAGTCAGATATCTTATAGTCATTATCTGTCTTTACAACTATCGATTGACAAGATAGGTCAGCAATTGTTTGATCGTTCTTATTTATAGCAAAGAATATTAACGATACGATCGTCACCATAAATGTGAATAGACAAATCATAAATAGATTTACGTTTCCGAAAAGATTCACGGTCAAGACATCCATTCTTCCCATAAAGATTGGAATGAATATTATCATCCAGGATTCTATGATCATTTGAACTAAAGACCTTACTATCAATAAAGGAATTGAGAAATCGTCCCAGTTTATTCTGATAGTTTCCATCTTGAAGAATCTATATCCGATAGTTCTTCCTCTTTTGAAGCAAAGAGGAAAGATAAGGAATGTCACCAAAGCACCTGGAACATAACAAATGATCATAGTCCATACAAATCCACAGCTATATGAATTATATGAATTTATAAACTCGTTATAAATGTCTTTATATCTTTGATAACTATTTTCTACTTCTTTTATTCCTTTATTTGCTCCAAACTGAAAAATATTTTGTAGTTTTGTGTAGACATTTGATGGAGATGAATTAGTATCGTTGAAGGATAAGTAGTCCATCAACCATGATGTGTTCTGCTTGTTTAAATAGAAGACATCATTATCGATATTGAAGTCATCATCTACTAAATCTATATTTTCGCTATCTAATTTAAGAATGACTTTATTCAAATAAAGTCTTTCCTTGTCTTGATAATTCGTTCCATCATTGATGTAATCACCAATATTGTTCTCTTTTTTGAATTTTAGAAAATAGTAACCTAGATTATCATTATCTAAATTCAAAAAAGTATCTTCTTCTTTTATATCTATGGTTATTTTTTGATTGGATGAATCTAATTCTTGGTATGGAATTTTATTTTTAAAGCAAGATGTTTTTAACAAATAGGTTAAATAGATTTTGCCTGTTTCTTTCATCGAAAGTAATGCTCCATCTTTTGCTATTTGAAGCTTTGATTCATCTGCTATGTTTGTCAGCTCTTTGGAATTTGCTTCTAGATTCTCTTTTGCTTGTGTGGTCGAAGGCAAATTCATATATATCGGATATCCGACAGCACCAAAAAAGAGAAAAGCAAAAATGACACCGACGAAGAAGTCGATCACCATTACACCGAGCCTTTTCCATTTGGATGGAAATTCTGGTTCTCTTCCTTCTCCGTAAGTGTTCATTTCTATTTATTCACCTCAATTATAATCAGCTGCGTTGATCACATTTCCATCTTGGCAAAGATATTTAATGTAATCTGCCACAACATCATAGATTATATAGTCTTCACCTTTATCGTTTTCAAGGTTTATTGCAGGTGTGGGTTTGGTAGGTGAAAGTGCAGCTGAATATCTGTCGCTTACCAAGTAATCAATAGTGACTATATCCATAGTTCTTTTAGTTGTCCAACTTGAAGAATTTGGATATGACCTGCAATAAGGCTTACCTCCTACTGTCTCTAACAAAGTTCCGTTTACTTCTCTATTTGGAAGAATTGTAACTACGTTATCAAAAGGAGATACAGTTTGAACTGTCTTATTGGTCATTTCACCTGAAGTAAATTTACCTCTAATTCCTGAGTTGTTGTGTAATGCAACCAATGTTTCTGTCGTATAGTTCTTGTCGGGATATTTCTTTTTAGCTGCGTAGAACATGGCTTGTAATACAAAGTTTGTCGTATTAGTTTTGTCCCATCTTCCTTTTGATTCTCCGTATATGATTGTAGGGATGGAATTGATTAAATCGTTTGTTTTTTGTATTAAATCCATTGTGGCATTCGATGCCATCGATGAATCTACATTAACGTAATTGATGTCTTTCAAAGCACCTGTGGTTTTACTAAATGTCATATAAGAATATCCATTTGAATCACATCCGCCTTGAACATAAGGGATGATACTGTTAGATTTTTCCAATTGGAAGCTATGAGAATGACCACCAAATATTCCTTTGAAATTTAGTTTAGAGCTTTGAATTGTATTTGTGTAGGTAGAGTCTTTGTCGTCATGTAAAATTAGGATAGTGCTTTTAGCACCTTCTTCTTCGCAAGAAGTGATTGCATCTTTTAAAAGATTTGTATCGTTGGAAAATTCAAAATCTTCTATCCTTGAACTCTTGATGCTGCTTTCTAGTTCAGCACCCATAGCACCGACTACACCGAGTTTAAATCCATCTATATCCAAAACGATGTGGTCTTTGATAGAATCCGGTCTTTTCTTGGTGGATTTTTGAATTAGATTTGCACAAAGAAAAGGATAATTAGCTTCGTTTTGATTCGATTCAATTTTTTTAAATCCCCAATCGAATTCATGATTTCCTAAAGCCATAGCTGAGATTGGAAAATCATTCATTAGCTTCGTTAAAGATTCGCCTTTATCAAATCCAGATACATATGTTCCTTGCCACATATCGCCAGCAGAAACTATAGGTGAATCCTCAGTGTATTTAGGATTTCCTCTTATGGCACCTTGAAGTGCTAATAAGCCATTGTATGTGTTGGTTGCTTCAATTTTTCCATGAAAATCGTTTATTGAAAATATGGTGAATTCGCTTCCGTCATCTATATTGCTTTGATCATCAGAATTTGAATTTTTATCATCTTGTTTGGATGTGTTAGCCGAATTTGTTAATTCTGTATTATCTATAGAAGGCTTATCTAAACCGGAGATGATGAATTTGAAACCATCACCACAGCTGAAAAGAGATACTAAGGTTAATGTCGATAGTAATATTGATTTTAAAAATGTCTTTTTCATTTGTTAACCTCTTAATGTTAGTATAAATTGTTTCTATTAAATTTCATAGGTTATTAAGCTTAGATTAAGACAATTTATACTAAGAAACCGCTAAACTACGGTTTTGTTCCATCTAAAATTATCTTTAGCTATTTGCTTGAGTAATTACTGCATTATAAGCATTACTAAATGCAGCATCTACAGCATTTCTAATCTCTTCATCTGTTTTAATATTTTTATTGTTGAAAATCGTATCTATGATATTTCCAACGGCTGTTCTACAATCGGCTGATAGATCGAAGACTGGAGATACGAAATAGCGGTCTCCTTGAGTATATGTAGTGTTTAAGTTGAATGCTTGACCTGTATAAGTTTTGATTCTTTCCTGATAGGAATTATCTTCTGTTAATTCCTTCTTTCCATCGCTTACTATATTTTGAATTGCTTCACTATTATAAGATGAATTACGAATTGGAAAATAGGCGGTTTGAGCTGCTAGCTTTGAAGAGTTTTCAGTGTTGGTCAAGTACTTATAGAATAAGAATGAAGCCAAGTTTTGTTTCTCGTCATTCTTTTTGAAGAAAGTCAATGAAGGTCCTTGTGAAATGACTTTGGATTTTGAGTTTGTTACTTCCCCAGTTTTTCCATCGTAGCAATTTTCATCGATGACAGGAGTCTCTTCCATCGATGCTATATATCCGCCCTTGTCATTTTCATTATTGGTCACTGAGAAGTATCTGGCGTGGGTTGTAGAGACAATGATCATGAAGGCTCTTCCGTAACTTAACATCGATGATGCATATTCATGGTCATTATTAATGGCTTTTGGAAGTTGATTTCTTGTACAGATAAGACCTTCGTTATTCCATTTTTTCAATTGGACAACCAATTCTTTAGCTTTGTCGTTATTGAACAAGATTTGATCTTTGACCTTGTTTGAAGAGTTAGATGAATAAGGAATATCCATCATTTCCGCAAAGGAGATGAACATGTTTTGAGAAGATTCATAACAAAATGGAACGGCGTAGAATAAGCCATCGCTATTGTATTGTTTCTCTGTATTAAACAAATCAGGATAATCTATCTTCATTTGTCTGGCAGTTGCAATCAATTCTTTCCAGTTGGTAGGAACGTTGTACTTTTTCTTTGCTGAACTAGATATAGGAGCTTTGTATGCCAATGCTCCTTTTGAGTCATAGGCATCAGATCCAGCGGCTTTATTTCCTTCAGCTTCGAAAACGTCTTTGTTTATTACCAAACTCTCGCCTGATTTTGAATAAGGCATAGAATAGTAATGATTGCCTTGATACTGGCTTTTCTCAGCATTCAAATATGATTGATTGAAATCATCGAGGGATGTCGAAGAGTCTTCGACTATGTTTCCATCATCGTCGACTCCTTTTCCAAATCCATAATCGCTATTAGTCACATAGCTATCTAAGTTTAATGTGGCGTTGTTCTTTAAGAAACCAGCGACACTATTTCCATAAACTGAAGCGATGTTAGGTGTGTTTCCACCACTGAGTGATGAATTCAATTGTGTAGCTATTTCATCGTATTTTCCTATGCACTTGGTGTTGACCTTGATGTTAGGATAGATCTTGTTGAATCCTTCTATTACTTCTTGTTCATAGAAATATTCAGCAAAGCCAGTTTTATTTGCCGTAGCAGGATCTTTTGGTTCTTTGTAGTTGTTCCACCAAGTTATGGTCGTATCTAAATTCTTGATATCCTCAATTTTATTTCCATCGCTGACTTGGCATGATGCCAAAACAGTTGAGCATGAGGCAATCAAACTCAACATGATAAAAAGACGTCTTGAAAAGTTTCTCATTTTTTTACTTTCTCCGTTAAAAGTATGTTTGCTTGCATAGAAAGAATGGAATCTTATGTTTCTTATAGTTGAAACCATGGATTTTTTGCTTCAGTATTATAGGCATTAATTGTTTCTTTTGAAAGAAAATATTAATTTGAAAATACTTTCTAAATAAAAAAGACCGCCAATTGGCGGTCTAGTATCAAAATTGATTCTTTACTTTAGACTTCTAGATTGTTCTATTTTATTTCTGATTTTTCTGTAATTAGTTTTATAGCTAACTAATCCTATTATTGCCATGGAAAGGAAATAGAGGCAACTAGCTAATACGATACAAGACAAAATGAATTCAAATGATTTAGGATTAAACACTTTTGTTCTGGTGACATCGTATTTAAAACTAAGGAACAACAATACTCCACCGATAATGAGAGAAATCAGTCCCAGCATGAGATTTGCGAGTGATGAATTTTTCTTCTCTAAGATGACATCCTGTTCTTTGAACAAGAGTTCTTTATATTCTTTATTTTTCTTCTCTTCGAGGAGTGGCTTTTCCTGGCTTAAGAGTTCTTTCAAAGAAATCTTTTTGTTTTCATTTTGCTTTTTTTTCATATGGAATCCTTGTCTAACTAATACGAATCAATTTATTATGAATTAAATTAATTATGCGTTGGAAACGACATCTGTATAGGCAGTGGCGAAGGCATTGTTTACCAAAGTGGTAATTTGCTCATCAGTTGTTGCTTCGTGATCGTTGAAGACGGTGTTGATGATGTTTCCTACTGCAGTTCTGCACTTTGCAGAAAGATTGAATACAGGTGAGTTGTACCAACGATTCTCGGATGTGTACTTGCTTCCTAAGCTGAATGTTTGAGCAGAGTAGGTGGAAACCTTATCGCTGTAAGAGGTATTCTCATCTATGACATTAGTGGACTTGGCAAGAATATTCTTGATGGTCTCAGTCTTGTATGAAGAATTACGGATAGGGAAGTAAGAAGTTTGCTTAGCCAATCTAGCAGAGTTTTCAGTGTTGGTTAAGAACTTGTAGAACAAGAATGAAGCGACATTTTGCTTCTCGTCACTCTTCTTGAAGAAGGTGAGTGAAGGTCCTTGAGCGATGACCTTGGACTTAGCAGTTGAAGGAGCTGATTTTGCACCATCGAAACAATTTACATCGATGGCAGGAGTTTCGTTCATAGAAGCTGTGTATCCACCTTTTCCAGACTTAAAGTCGGTGTTAGCAAAGTATCTTGCACCAGATGTGGATGTAATACACATGAAGATCGTTCCTTGGGCCATCATGGTTGAAGAATATTGGTGTTTTCCTCCTTTGGAAATAGGAAGTTGATTCTGTGTGCAGATAAGTCCTTCGTTGTTCCACTTCTTAAGTTGTACTACCAATGCTTTAGCCTGATCGTTGTTGAACAAGACTTGTTCAGCGACATTGGATGACTTGTTGGAGGTGTAAGGAATTCCCATCATCTCTGAGAAGGAAATATACATGTTCTCAGCAGAGTCATAACAGAAAGGAACTGCATTGAAATAATGGTTGGAGTCGTATTGGTTTTTAAACAAGCTAGGATAATCTTCTTTCATCTTTCTAGCGGTAGCAATCAACTCTTTGTAGTTGGTAGGAACTGAATATTTTGCCTTTGATGCTGCAGAGGTAGGTGCGACGTATGAAGCCTTTCCATCCTTATCAGCAGAATCACTTCCAGCTTTTCCAGCTCCTTCTTTGTCGAAGACTGATTGATTGACTGCTAAAGTTTCACCAGACTTGGAGAAAGGCATTGAGTTGAACTTGCCATCAGAATATTGGTCCTTTTCTCCATTCAAATAGGATTGGTTAATATCGCTTTGAGCAGTGGAGGCATCCTCGATGATGTTTCCATCAGCATCGACAGACTTTCCAAATCCATAATCGGAATTGGAGATGTAGTCATCCATGACCAAAGTGGCACCAGCCTTCATGAATCCGGCAACATAGTCACCATAAACTGAAGCGATGTTAGGAGTGTTTCCACCACTGAGTGATGAATTCAATTTTTTACCTATATCGCTGTAGTATCCTATGTACTTGGTGTTGACTTTGATGTTAGGATAAACCTTGTTGAATTCGGCGATAACTTCTTTTTCGAAAATATATTCTGAATAAGAAGTTTTGTTGAAATCTTCCTTGTTTTCAGGCTCTTCGTAGTTGTTCCACCATGTGATGGAAGTATCCAAATTCTTGATATCTTCGATCTTGGAGCCATTGTTGACCTTACATGAAGCAAGAACGGTAGAACAAGAGGCGATGAAGCCTAACAACATAAGAGAACGTCTAGCAATGTTTTTCATTTTTTATTTTTCCCCCGGAATTTTATTGCTGTCGACTTTTATCTTCTAGTCTTTACACGTATGTCTTTAGAACCGGATCAACCTTTGATTCCGGCTCTTCCGACACCACGCATAATATACTTCCTAAATATTATAAACAATACGAGTAAAGGTACAACAGTGAGAACCGTTGCAGCCATCTGCCATGAATATTGAGTTTCAAATATTCCATCTTGGACTTCTTTTTGAAGAGCAGCACTTCTCAATGCCACAGATATAGAAGTAAAGCTATCATTTGAAACTACGAGGTTAGGCCAAACGTAAGCGTTCCAGCTTCCAATCAAAGAAAGGATGAATATGGTTAGAAGTGTAGGGCTGGCGAGAGGAACCATCACTTTCCAAAGGTATGTCCAATCGCTCTTTCCATCGACTTTAGCTGCGAGATACAACTCGTTTGGAATTTGTTTGAATGTTTGTCTTAACAAATATATGTAGAAGACTGAACAAATGAAGGGTAAGGACATAGCTAAGTATGCTTGAATTCTTGTCTGATTTGCTGATATCAATTCGAGGTTTGACATGGCTTGATAGTTTGTGATGACCATCATTTCACCTGGAATCATCATTGTTGCCAAGAATATCATGAAGACAAAATCTCTTCCATTGAACTTCAATCTAGCAAAGGCATAAGCCGCTAGGATTGTTACCAACAATCCAAAGCATGTAGTCATTAATCCGACAATCAATGTGTTCATGACCAACTGCCAATAGTTGAATGAAGGATTGTTAATAGTCATCGAATAGTTATATGAAATGTTCTCTATGATATTTGTGGTAGAGAAGAAGGCTCCGCTTCTCACTTCATCTTCTGTCATGAATGAAGCGGCGATCATATAGTAGAATGGGAACAAGACAATAATTGCTGCTGCTATCAAGAGGATATATGTTATGGCCAATCCGATGATATGCATAACATTGTCTCTTCTTTGAGTAAGCTTGACATTTTTCTGCTTGTTTGGAATCACCAATGTAAGGTGAGTTGATACGTTTACTTGTTTCATGATCAATAATGCACCTTCTTTTTGGAGACATACATCTGCAAGAATGTAAACAACAATATAATCAAGAACAGGATGACAGCTCCAGCTGCAGCTCTATCCATATGGGGATTGCTTCCTGATAGTTGATCGTAGATGTAGTAGACGACCGTATATAAGTCATGGACGTTTCCGTCAGCAGTATAGGATCTGTTGAATAATCCGATTACAGCGTTATATTCCTTGAAAGCTCCAATGAACGAAGTGATTGAAATATATAGAATCTGTGGAGAGAGTAAAGGAACTGTAATTTTCCAAACAGTCTTCCACTTTGGAGAACCATCCAATCTTGCTGCTTCATAATATTGTTTATCTATATTTTGTAATCCGCTTAAGAAGATAAGAATCTTATAAGGTAAGGCTGTCCAGATAATATAAAGACATAAGACGAACATTGAATTGAATCTATTCGCACCGACTAAAACCCAGTTTGTCGTCAAATTGAATAATTTGTTTATTAATCCACCCGTAGTGAACATCAACGAGAAGACCATACCTACTGCGATTACGTTAGTGACGTACGGCAAGAAGAAGACAGTCTGTAGGAACTTCTTCATGAATTTGATTGAATTAATCCCAATAGCTATTAATAAGGCCAAGACGACTGAGATTGGTACAGTTATAGCTGTGAGAATTAGAGTGTTGGGCAAAGCATATTGAATAAATTGGGTGTATTTTGAAGCCTCTATTCCAGGTACGACTTCAGTGATACCCAAGACTATTCCATAGTTTGAAAATGTCAATCCATCAAATGAACCAGAACGATAGTCGTAGTTTTTCATGAATGATATGGCAATTGTGTTCAAAAGTGGATATAAGGTGAATATTCCAAGAAGTATCAATGCCGGGGCTAGATATAGCCAACCCTTCCAATTGTTTTTTCTTTCCATAGATTAGAACTCGATTCTCTTTTCTGTCTCACCATCGAACAAGAAAATCTTGGTAGGACGAATTCCAAACTTCATATCGCCTATTGTAGGCTTCAAATCAGAATCGATGATAATCTTTATCTTCTCTTTTCCTACATGATTCTCGCTGGAACAAATCAAGGACAAGTCTCTACCCATTGTTTGGATTTGATCTACCTTCAATGTTAAGACTTTATCTTCTTCACTTATTTGGTTTCCGAAGAGGAATCCTTCAGGTCTAATTCCGATATAAATGGATTTGTTATCAGCCAATTTGTCGGAAGTGAGTATCGTTTCGTTTCCAATCATGACCTTATGGTCTTTGATTCTTCCCTTAAATACGTTGATAGGAGGGTTACCTAAGAATTTTGCGACGAACAAGCAATTAGGATTTCTATACACCTCTTGAGGTTTATCCTGTTGCATAGCTACCCCATTTCTCATGACGACTATATCATCACAAATGGACATAGCTTCTTCCTGATCATGAGTGACGAAAACTGTTGTAATCTTCGTCTCTCTTTGAATTCTTTTGATCTCTTCACGTGTTTGAAGACGAAGTCTTGCATCTAGGTTACTCAAAGGCTCATCCAAAAGTAAAACTCTAGGCTTCTTGACCAAAGCACGAGCGATGGCGACACGCTGTTGTTGACCACCGGATAGTTCAGCAGGCTTTCTTTCCAAAAAATCTTCGATTTGGACTAGTCTTGCTACTTCTCTAATCATTGAGTCGACCTCATCTTTGGTGAGTTTCCTCACAACCTTGACTAAGTTTCCATCCTTTATAATCAAACCTTCATCTGTGATTCCAAATCCTTTATTCGCCTCTTTTGCTCTTTCCTTTACTATGATTTGCTCATATTTGGAGATTAAGCTATTGGCTTTATTAACAGGATTTTTTTCTACATGAAGATTGAAGGAATAAAGCTTCTTTGCAACGTATTGAGATATGTGATATTTCTCACAAATAGCAAATACAGAGCTGTTTTTCTTGATGACACCAGAAATGGCAGAACCTTTTATAGTTTCTATCAATTTTGCAGGATCTTTCAAAACTTCAATAATCTTGTTGCCTTCTTCTACAATAAAATTTTTCTTGTTTTCCAGGACCTTAAGATTTGTCAAAGGAAACGCAATATTCTTGTAGACTGTCATATGAGGGTACAAGGCATAGTTTTGGAACACCAAACCAATTCCTCTCTTCTCGGCAGCTAAATGAGTCACATCTTCATCATCGAACCAAATCTCACCGCTGGTAGGATCTTTCAATCCTGCCAACATGTAAAGAGTTGTAGATTTTCCACAACCAGATGGACCTAAAAGACCCATCAATTCACCATCCTTGATAGTGATTTTTAAATTGTTGACTGCAATAGTTTCAGGAATGTTTTTCTTAGCATTTCCTTCAAACTTTTTAGTCAAATCGTCTAGTCGGATTTCCATGAACCAGATTACCCCTATTTCCAATTTATTTTACTTTAATTGTTGCCGATATTTAAAATGGTAGAGATATTGTAAGCGGTTTAAACCACAAATCTTATTTGATAGCCGGTTTCAACATCAAAAAAGGACTTCTAGTCCTTCTTTTTGTCTTCTGGTGTATATATATCGTTCTGAATAAAGCTTCTCTTAGTGGTGTTTTGCTGAGCTAGTTTATATTCGAATACATCCTTGTATATTGATTTATTATCGATGGATACCATATAAGTATTGGTTATATAGTCGGATAGGGATTGATGTGCTTTAGATAAGACTGCCATGGTCAATGATACTATAAAAGGTATAAAGAAGGACAGCAAACTCCCCCATAACTCGATTACATAGAAGAAAAGAAATCTCAATGTGAATTTCCACCATTTTACGCTGAGACCATTAACATCTATCAAAGCAATTTTTGTGGCCATCATTCCTAGAGTTTGTCTCGTTCTAACATTGAATAGTGGAATGACATAGCTGAAAATCAAAAAAGGAAATAACAATGTTCCTAAGACCGAGAAAGTATCAATCAATAATAATTGTCGATTTAAATTTCTGTATTCGTTATTCCAGGACATGTAGCTTAAAGCTTTTTGATATGAATCTTCATAAAAGCTTAAATAATAATCGTTATGCAATGAATCATCATAAATCTCGATTCCATCATTATTGAATAAGTTGTTATTATCATCACCTTTGGCATTCTTTTTTAAATTCTTATATATTTCATTTCCTTCATTTTCATTAAAAAATAAATTAGAATCAAAGAAATAAGTCAAAGCATCATCATATTTCTTATTCTTTTCTTTTATTGTCAAAGCAGTGTCTTTAGATATGCTTTCTTTCAGTTGGATGATTTTATTTGAATCATCTTTGAGATATAGATGAGAATTCAGTTGAATATCATCTCTTTGCTGATAGATGCTTTTCATAAAAGGAGAGACGCTTAGAAGGTAAAAAGTAAGTAGTAGAAATATAGCACCGGTTAACAATGATAAAAATGCATCTACTAAAAAAGCTGCGATTCTTCTTCCTAATGTTGCTCTTTCATATGTCAGTTCAATCGTTTCATTTTCCATCATCTTCACCTTCTTTTTTCACTACATTGTTTTCTATTTTGAATTCTTTAGTGTTTTTAGCGACGATCATACAAATTGTTTCGCTCAATGTTTGATGGTTGTTTTTTCTAAATATCATCAAGAAGAATGAAACTATTACTAATAATAGACTGAAAATAGAAACATATAAAATATTGATAAATCCCCATATGTTAAATGTCAATAAGTACATTCCTTGAGTTCCAAACAAGATAAAGCAGGATAATGAATTGGCAGAGAATCCCATTATTAACATCAGTAACGATTTAATTAGTATTGACGATATCTTTAATAGCTCATCATCTATAGTAGTAAACGCTAAACCAAAGACTTTAAATCCTATTGTTTTACCGTCCTTAAAAATCAATGGAAACAAAATATAACTAATAGCAGAGGCTAATATATAGCCGATGATCAAAAAAGACCCTCTTGTCATCAATATTGTATTTTTATCGCTGTTGAATTTAGTCAATGATTCCTTATAAGACTTGGATGTTTGAATATCGCTCATACAATCTTTATAGGCATTCCTATAATCAGTTTTAATACTGTCGTATATTATTTTCCCATTTTCATTCTTTGAATAAAGAATATAATCGTTCAATAAGGTAACTGAATTTATATTTAGTATAGGGTAACCATCTTTAAATTCAAAATATGATTTGCTTTTTGGAAAAACTTTACTTAAATATTCATCTCCAATGTATGAATCACCTTCGAATAAATTCTTATTTTCAACTCTATAATTGTTGTAATAGTAGAAAATCCTATCTGTTTCTTTACCCATCTTTTCTTTGTCTTTATACTGATTCATTTTACTCAATGTTTCATCAGAAGACGAAGACAAAACGATTCCATATACATAATTTTCTACAATCTTATCTTCAGACATAAAAACATTTCCATCATCATATGATGAAAGATGCGAGTCATAGATTATTTGATAGAGATTTGTCTGAGCCTTTGAAGTCTCATCTTTTAAATTTGTATATGATGGAACTGCAAGGGAAATCAAATCGAACAAGGCGAAGAGAAGAATGGAAAAAACTAGTGTTAGACAATAGTCAAGAAAATAAGCCAAAGCTTTTTTCCCAGGTTTTGCCACTACTGCAGTGGCATATAGGTTTTCTTTTTCCCCGCTTCCGTTATTTATCATTTTAATCTTCTGCTAGATATTTCTCGGATCTTAAAGGTCTGTGCATCAATTCTTGCACTAAATCCTTAGGATTTTTGTTCTCGTATAAAGTTTGATAGACAGCTTCACAAATAGGCATATCGACTTTGTATTTTTTTGCTTTCTCATGGAGGATTTGTGAAGCTTTGACACCTTCGGCTGTCAATTTATTGTTAGCTAATACTGATTTGGCATCCAAACTTCTTCCTATTGCATTTCCTACTTGGAAGTTTCTAGATTCCATTGAAGAACATGTCAATATTAAATCCCCTACACCAGTAAGACCATAGATGGTTTCGACTTTTCCACCAAGTTTTCTTACGAAATGCGACATTTCGACCAGTCCTCTTGTGATCAAACCAGATCTTGCGTTGGTTCCATAACCCATTCCAGCACATATTCCACTAGCCAGAGCGATTATATTTTTCATTGCACCACAAATTTCAGCACCGATTTCATCATCGTTTGTGTAAACTCTAAAATAATCGTTCGAGAATATTCTTTGAATTGTTTCAGCAGCCTTTTCATCATAAGAAGCTGCTGTAACAGTCGTCAATTCTCTTTTTACAACTTCTATAGCAAATGATGGACCGGCTAAGACGACTATAGGATGATATGTTGTGAGATTCTTTTTGATGATATCACCCATCAAATCGTGAGTATTTGGATCGAATCCCTTGGATACTGTTACCAGGATTGCATCTTTCTTTATCAAATTATCTATTTGTGCAGTAGTTGAAGCGACAGCAAAGGTAGGAACAGCTATTATGACAACATCAGCATCTTTGACAGCTTCATTTATATCCATGGTAGCTTTCAATTCTGATGGAAATGTTATCAATTGGAAATAAGCTGAGTTTATATGTCTTTGTTGGATATCTTCCACTTGGCTTTTAACAATTCCATAGATGGTTACATCGTGTTTATTGTCGACTAGAACTTGTGCAAGGGCAGTTCCCCATGCTCCAGATCCCAATACTGCTACTTTCATATTTTGAATCCTCCAGTCTGCTTCTTTCTCATAATGATTTTAACGGGGACGTTAGTCAATCCAAACTGGGTTCTAAATGTCGACTCAAGGTATCTAAGATATGAGAAATGCATGAAGTCGGGATTGTTAACGAATAAAACAAATGTTGGAGGATATGTATCGCTTTGGGTGGCGTAGTTGATTTTGACTCTTCCCCCTTTGAACAAAGGTGTTTCGTTTGCCAATTGAGCATCCCTTACAACTGTATTTAACAAAGATGTAGGTATACGTTTTCCAGCTTGCTCATGGACTATTTCAATGGCTTTGAAAATCTTATCGATATTTTGTTTGTTTTTTGCCGAAGCAAAAACGACAGGAACGTAACTTATGAAAGGCATCCATTTGATCAATGTCTTTTTATATTCTTCTTGTTCGTTTTGACCATGCTCGTGTAAATCCCATTTGTTTATGACAATTATCATCGGCTTTGATTCTTCTAATGGAATTCCAGCGATATGTTGATCTTGGTCAGTTAGTCCGTAATCAGCATCGATAACCACTACCGCTACATCAGACTTCTCTACAGCGCTCATAGCACGTAAAGCTGCATATTTATCGATGGATTCATAAATTTGACCACGTTTCTTCAAACCAGCTGTATCGACTGCGATAAAGTTCTTTCCTTCTCTTGTAAAGGCCGTGTCGACAGCATCTCTAGTGGTTCCTTCCATGGAAGAGACGATGACTCTCTCTTCACCTAGCATAGCATTTACCAAGGATGATTTTCCAACATTCGGTCTTCCAATGATTGCAAATGAAATTGATTTATCATCGCTTGAACCGATCTCTTCTTCTTTAGGAAATCTTGAACAAACTTCATCTAACAAATCTCCGATTCCTATTCCGTGGATTGCAGAGATTACAAAAGGATCCCCGAATCCTAATGAATAGAATTGATATGCATCTCCCAATAAGGTTTGATCATCGATTTTATTTACGACCAATATGACCTTGTTTCTTACTTTCTTTAAAAGCTTTGCTGCTGATAAAGTGTCGTCCGTGATTCCTAATCTTCCATCGACTAAGAAAAGAATCACATCTGATTCTTTCATTGCTATTTCAGCCTGAACCTTTATTTCTTTAGAAAAGGGTGCATCCTTTAAAACGATACCACCTGTATCTATCAAAGTGAATTCTCTTCCCAACCACTCGGCTTTGGAATAAAGTCTGTCTCTAGTTATTCCTCTAGTCTCTGATACTATAGCTTTTCTTTGTTCCGCCAATCTGTTAAAAAAAGTGCTCTTTCCAGCAGAAGGCTCTCCTACTATTGCTACTTTTGGTAATATCTTCATTTTATTTCAGCTCCTCTAATTTATCTTTTATCAAATTCGTGGTGGCTTCGATTCCCTGCTCTAAGTTCATATTTGATGTATCTAATTCTATTGCATCTTCTGCTTTAACCATAGGATTCAAAGCTCTATGGCTATCTCTATAATCTCTGTCTTTGATTTCTTGAAGGATGGATTCATAGACTGGATTTTCACCTTTCTCTTGGAATTCCTTTACTCTTCTCATCGCTCTACATTCAGGGGTTGCTACCATGAATATTTTGATTTGTGCATGAGGGAGAACATTGGTTCCAATATCTCTTCCATCCATTATTACATTATGAGCGGTTGCAAATTCTCTTTGCTTTGCAACGAGAAATTTTCTTACTTCTGGAAAGGCAGAAACAGGAGAGGTCAATTTAGATATTTGATTTTCTCTTATTGCATGAGAAACATCTTCTCCATTAAGATAAACATGATCCTCGCTATCTAATTTTATGTCGATATCTTTTAGTGCAGAGGAAAGTTTATTTTCATCTAAAGGATCGAATCCCTTCTTTATTGCATATAGCGTGACAGCTCTATACATTGCACCAGTATCTATGTAAATGTATCCAAGTTTTTTTGCTACAGCTTTAGCTACTGTAGACTTTCCTGCTCCTGCAGGACCATCGATTGCAATTGATATGAATGACATGTTTTACCTCTTTCGTTAGTAATTCAAAGAAAAATATATTACAACAATAATTATGCCTAGACCTAATAAACCTATTATTACCCACATCCACCATTTCTTGAACAAATTTGTTATTTCTTTAGGAGAACCAGAAACCTGAGTTCCTTTCTTTTTCTTCTTGTTTTGTTCTTTAGGGGTATCTATAGTCTTAAACTCCAGAGTGGTCATCATCGCTCTTCTATGCTTGTATTTTCCATCCTCATTTAATAAATCTTCCAATGGAATTGACAAGGTGTTGTGTAAGACTTGTGGAGATTTAGGATTTGTATTTTGATGTCTCTCTTCATCGGATTTATAATTCGTATAATTTGCTGAATCTTCTTCGTCATCTTCATAGGATGTACTTTCTATTTTTTTCCTAAGTTCTGCATATTTAATAACTCTTGATTTTTTTTGTGGCATACTAAATCACCTGGATAATAATATTATATAAAAAAGTAGTAATTATTAAGCTTTTAAATCTAAGGTTATTGTATTTTTATCTTAGTATCTAAGATTTCTCTACATCTTGTTTCCTAATATGTCTTGAGAAGACTTTAACACATAGTTAAATGAATTAATCTTTTCTATTATTGATGACGTAGAATAGTCATCTTTGTTTGTTGATTTGATCAGGTTGATAATTCCATCAAAACATAATCTTGTTATCTCTAACAAGAAATCTCTATTTTGTGTTTGTTGAATTCCTATAGGGTGAATCGTTTCTCTTGACGACTCCATAAAAATAGAATAAGTGTCGAATGAAAAGTCTGGATTGAATGAATATATGATATTCATTTGTTCTTCTTCATTTAATTTATTTTCTAGCACAAATGGTCTTTCATTCTCAATTATAGTGTCACCAAGATTATAAGAATTTAAAGTATTTTTATCTAAAGAAAGACATTCATCATAAATCTGTCCTATATTCTCCCCTTTATTAAGTTTATTCTTAATGATTAAAAGGATGTTTAAGACATATCTAAGTATCGGCTCTTTAATATATTGAACTTTAATGGTCAAACCATTTAAATGTGTATCTATCAAATAGATAGACATAATAGCTTCTATCAATGGGTTGATAATTGATTTGAGTTCTTTATCGATATTTGTAGAACTGATTGTTCTTTCCAGATCATTTCCAAATCTAACTATATCGTCAAATTTTGACATTATCTGTTCATATGAATCGTTGTTAGCCAATAATGCAATATCGGTGTCTATGTTGAAGTTGTCAACCACCATAGATAAGGAACTGATAACCGAATTTAAAACACTCCCAAAATTTTCCTCGTAGGCTTCATATGTGTTTGGATTTATAAATTGATGGTTAACAACAATCATATTCATAAATGATGAACATAAATCATAAAAACTAGAAGAATTGCCAAATGCCTTCTTAACTATATCTCTGTATGTTTTATCTTTCTTTGTGAAAAGCAATGTTTTTTCTTTAAAGCTTTTAATTGCTTGTTCCTCTAGTTTGGATTGCTTCATGAATTCAAGTTTGGATTTGTTGAGACAATTCCTATCAATGATCATATCTGGATTTAAGTATTCTTTTTGAAGCTGAAATAACTTGTAGTTGTCTTCAGTCAGGTTACTTGATTTACTAATAATCAAAAGACAGATGCTTTCCATGATTCTATTGGACAACATACATGTAGTCATGCTGTTTAAATCTAAAGATATATCTAAGCAATCGCATAAGCCCAATGAATCTAATATCATTGATTTAGTTATTGTTTTTTGAAATTCTAGTTTTTCGATTTGATCATCTGTTCTTTTATTATCCAACGGCTTTAATGCTGATAGCAAAGGGTCTCCAAATTTTTGGAGAAAACCTTCCTTTTTATTTGAGTTGTTGTTTTCCATAATGAATCTTTCTACAAAAAAAGCCATGGCGATATAGCCATGACTTATTTTTGTCTAATTATTAGGCAACCTTGTTAACAGATGCATCGAAGATGGAATCGATAGCAGTCTTGATAGCTCCATCGAACTCTTCTTCGTTCTGTTGAGCACGGAGGTCAGCAAGCAAAGCACGGCTGAAGGAAGCAATGATTCCAGGGCACTTCTTGAGCTTTTCGTTTGCTTCTTCGCGGCTGTATCCACCAGAAAGAGCAACGATACGAACCACATGGGGGTCGTTGAGAAGCTCATCATATTGGTGAGGATTCACAGGAATAGCAATCTTAATCATGATCTTTACTTCAGGATCCAAGGTAGCGAGATGCTTCTTGAATTCTTCGGTCATGAGTTGCTCTGACTTCTCACGGTCAGGAGCAGTGATGGTGCACTCAGGCTCGAGAATAGGTACAAGTCCGTGCTCGGCGATTTGTTCACCGATAGCAAATTGTTGATCGACGATAGCCTTGATACCTTGCTCATCGAAGTGGTTGATGACTGAACGCATCTTGGTTCCGAAGACACCATGAGAGACAGCTCTCTCCAAAAGTGCATCGAGGTTGGGAATAGGCTTCATCAAGCGGACACCATGCTCTTCATCAGCAAGACCCTTATCACACTTGAGGAAGGGGACGACATGCTTCTTCTCCCAGAGATATTCGGCAGTTCCGAGTCCGTCGATGGTACGATCCATGGTCATCTCGAAGAGAATGGCACCCATGATCTTTTGTCCGTTGAACTCAGGGGATTTGATGACACGTGTTCTCATCTCGTGTACGAGGTCAAACATTTTAGCCTCATCACGAACACCATTGACGGTGTAGACATCCTCTTCGATTCCGTAGCCCTTCAAAGCCTTAGGGGTGGATCCACCAGACTGGTCGAGAGCTGCGATGAAGCCCTGGCCGTGTCCGGCTTGTTCGAGCTTCTCAGCATCAATTTCATGTAAACGATTCATTTTGGAAATATTTCCTCCGCTGTTAATTTTACCATGTAATCAAATAAAGGTTGATAAAATCTTTATTTTTTTAAAATACCTTGTAGCTTATAAAGCTATTGTTGCTAAGTATTATGAATTTTAACGTTTTTTGCTTCCTCTAATGCTCCATTTTTCAATTCATATATCTTATCTGCTATGTCCAATGTCGATTCGCTATGAGAAACTATGACAATAGGAATTTCTTTTGAAATTTCTTTAAATGTTTTTAGCATTATAGATTCCGTCAAACTATCTACATTTGAGGTAGGTTCATCCAACAAAATCAGATTTGGATTTCTCAGCAAGATTCTAGCGAGACCAATTCTTTGCTTTTCACCTGTTGAAATGTTTAGATTCTCATTGTCGATATATGTATCTAATCCGTTCGGCAATGAATCGACTAGTTTACTTATCGAGGCTCTTTCTAAAGCGTGATTAATTTCATTGTCAGTCGCATCGGGTTTGGCTTCAAGCATATTGTCTCTTAAGCTTTCCTTGAACAAATAGGTATCCTGTTCCATCGAAGCTATCGATTGTCTCAATGAATTTGAATCTATCTCATCTATTTTTGATTTGTTCCAATATATGGTTCCGTCTTCAACTTTTCTATGATGTTTAATTAAGTTTAGTAAGGTTGATTTTCCGTTTCCAGATGGACCTTTAATGCCAATTATTCCATTGCTAGGAATTGTGAGATTGATATTTCTTAAGACGATTTTGTCTTTTTGATCTGGATATGAATAATTTAGATTTTCAATTTTTAATTCACTAAGTTTGCCCGCCTTGATATTGTTTTCTCTTTCTTCAACTTCTGGTTTTTCTTCAATGAGATTTAAAAACCTGTCTGCACTAGCAAATGTGTTTGATAAACTTCCCGGTAATGCTCCTAAGGCTAATGCAGGTCTAAAAGCACCAGGCATCACTAATATTGCTAATAATGGATAAATAAAATTAATTTCACCGTTTATAACATTTATTATCGCCATTATAGCAAAGACAAATCCGGCAAGTCCAAGCCATAGTTCATCAATTCGTCCTTGGCATCCGTTTTTCCATTTAATCTCAGAAATGGATGAATTTAATTCTTTTGATTTTAAGTCTACTTCTTTTAACTTTTCATTTTCTTTACCTGTAGTTACTATTGGCAAAGTGCAATCCAAACTTTCCATAAAATATGCTGAGAATTCAGCATATTGTTTTCTTTGCTTATTTCCAGTGTTTCCAATTATCTTAAAAGAAATTATAGGAGTAAGAATTCCTATTATTAAATAAAAGCATAAATAGATGAGACTCAATTGCCAAGCCCCAAAGCAAATTCCGATTATAAATATTGTTAATCCTGATAACAGTGCAATCAACATAGGGCTTAAGGTATGTGCATAGAATACTTCCAAAGTTTCTATATCGGCTGTCATCAAGGAAAGCATATCTCCGTTTTTCTTCTCTTCTAGCTTGGCTGGAGCAAGTCTTTCTAAAGCTTCATAAACATAATGTCTAATCTCAGCCAACATATGGAATGCAATATTGTGATTTAAATATTGTTCAGCATAACGCATCGGTCCTTTTAAGACTCCAAAAACAATTGCCAAAATAGCCCACAAATAATATGGGACTCCTGTGGATGTTCCGATGTTATATATTTGATTCAGTCCATCGTTGATAGCTAATGCACAAAATAAGTACATAGCTACTGAAATGCATTCGCTAAAAGTACCTGAAATAGAGGCTAGCAGGTCCAACATTTTTAATCTTGTGGACATCTTGGAGAACAAGCCTTTCATCAAGGCTATCTTAGATCTTTTATTCATGATTCACCTCCATAGATTGTTTTTCATACATGGATTTATATTCACCATTTTGATTTAGAAGCTCTTGTTTAGTCCCTTTTTCTACTATTTTAGATTCCTTCATTACAAAGATTTCTTTTGCATCTTCAGTTTCTACTAATCTATGAGATATCATTAAAACTATCGAATCTTTTGCTAAATCATATATTTGAGAATCGATTTTTTCTCTAGATTCTTTGTCTAAGGCTGAAGATATCTCATCGAATATCCAAATCTTATGATATACGGAAAGGCTAGCTGACATTATGAGTCTTTGTCTTTCCCCAACTGATATATTTTTGGAGAATTCTTTTAATTGATAATCCAATCCTTGAGGATTGTTGTACAAGTCTTTGAGTCCGAAGGCATTCATTCTTTCCTTTATTTGATCATCATTTAAATTTGAATTGTAGAAGTGAAAAATCTCTCTTATTGAACCGCTAGGAATAGATGCAAAACCTTGAACTAATCCTATATTTTTGAAAAAGCATTGCTTAGAAATATCTTGTATCGAGCAATTCCCATATTCAACTTTTCCACTTGTAGGAATTAAGCTTCCCATCAAGAGATTTGCAAGTGTGGATTTTCCACTTCCGCTGATTCCAACTAATCCATATAGCCCATTTTCTTCTATGCTGAAGTTAATACCATCAACTGCAATTTCCTTTTTGCTATCTGGATATTTGAATGTGACATTGTCAACTTTTATATCAAAGTTGCTAGGTTCTTTATCTCCCCATTTAGGCTCAGGTAGATTTAGGAAGGATTTTATTTTCTTTAAAGCGATCATACCTCTGCCAGCAACCATCGCCAACGAGGCTACATTTCTCATTGGAATAAAGAACTGAAATACGATTAATATGAAAAATATAGCCAATGACCAGACTTCTGATGTATTTATGTTGGCACCATAATATAAAGAAATGGCCATTCCACTTCCTACACCACCGAACGATATCAAATCTAGTATTGTCAGTGATACTAACTCGGTGATTAATACTTTCATGGTTATCTTTCTAAAATCTTCACTCTGTTCGTCCAAAAGTTTGCCTTTCCTTTTGGAAGTGGAGAAATCTTTTAATATTGTTAAACCTTTTAACACATCTGAAAATGTGCTTCCCATTTTAAGATATACATCCCAATATTTTCCAAATACTTTGCTAATCGACATGCTCATAATTCCTATCATCAAGGGGATAAAAGGAAGGATGACTATCATCGAAGTTCCATACACCCAAGACATTGGTGAAGCAAAGCTTATTGTAAAGTTAATAATTAAGCAAATTGCAAACATCAGCAAAGGCATAGTAAGTCCGTAAATAAGACTTGGAAGGAATCCGGTGATGAAGCTATCCAATTCCTCCACTCCTTCTAATGCCATAGTAGTCAAGGAAGAATGAGGCAGATAGTGATTTTTTATCGTTCCTAATTTCAGTGCCTTTTCATATGTTGCACTTCTTAATTTTGCTCTAGTTCTACTAGACAAGTTTAAAGATACTCTGTCTTGTATGAGTGATAAAACAAAAGATAAAATTAAACATATAATTCCAAGACAAAATGGAATGATGTAGTCACTGAATTCTTTAGCATCTTTGAAAGTCGCCAAATAAAATGAATAGGCTATACACCCTGAGAGAAAGACATTGGATAGAGTGACTAAAATCATCAATAAGCTGATGACAAAAACAGAAAATCCTAGTCCCTTGGTCAAATCTTTAAATGAATTTTTATCCATAAGGCACCTCTTTTTAACTAAAGCTATATTAGTATTCTTGAAAATTTAAGCAAGTTTGATAGTAAAAAGTTATTTGTGCTACTTATATGATATAATTTTATTTATTAATGAGGTATAAAACATGAATCAGCAAAAAAGACTCGTCACTATACAAGATATTTCGTGTACTGGTAGATGCTCACTTACTGTGGCTTTACCTATTATTTCTTCAGCTGGAATAGAAACAGCAGTTATTCCAACTGCCGTTTTGTCCACTCATACTGGTGGCTTTACAGGATATACTTTTAGAGATTTAACTGATGATTTTGAATCTATTGAAAACCATTGGCAAACTTTGAACCGCCCATTTGATGCTATCTATACTGGATACTTAGCACCTAGGCAAGTGGATTTGGTCAAAGATTTTGTTAAAAAGTTCAAAAAGGAAAGCACATTGGTTCTCATCGATCCGGCAATGGCTGATGGAGGAAAGATGTATCCCGGATTCGATTTGGAGTTTGCAAAGAAAATGGCCGGCTTAATTGCTATGGCTGATATTACTGTTCCAAATTTGACCGAGGCTTGTTTTATGTTAGGAATAGATTATCCCAAATCATATGATAAAGAGTTCATCCATGATATCCTTCTTAAATTATCTAATCTTGGACCTAGGTATGCTGTTCTATCTGGTGTTTCATACGATAAAGGAAAAGTCGGAGTTGAATGCTACGATGGAAAGCTAAAAACTTTTACTTATTTCGAGACTACTGATGTAAAAGGTTATTTCCATGGCGCAGGCGATATTTTTGCTTCTGCTTTAATTAGTGGATTGCTCAATGGACTTTCTATCGGTCAATCATGCTATTTGGCTCATGATATGGTTCATTCATCGATTTTGAATACATTGAAAGACCAAGAAGATGATATGAAGTTCGGCTTACATTTTGAGAAAGCTATTCCTGATTTCATCGAGGAAATTAAAGATAGAAAATCAGGAAAGCTTGTCGATTCTATTTTTGACTAAATAAAATGGAGGATCACACTTATGGATCACATTACAATTACTATTAATCCCACTGACGAGGAACAAAGAAAGGCTAAGAAAAAGAAGAAATTCCTTATCACATTGATAAACTCAGTGATAGAACCATTTTTCATTGCTGCTATGATTTCGGTTTATATTTTGATCTCTGCTTTTTGTCCTAATATGATGTCACCTTCTGGATTTACACCTTGGGCTTATCTATGGCCTATTATTTTCTTGTCTTGGGTTGTCCCAGAAACGATGCGCGCAATTGTAGAAAAGAAAATCACATTATTTCCAATTTGGGCTTTGACGCTATTCTTCTATTTGTTCTTTGGCTTTTACTTTGTTAACGGTTGGGCCATATATTGGCCTTTCTGGCTTATGATTCCCATCTTCTATTTGATTGCTGGTTCAATAGAAAAGGCTATTTGGACTTTCAAAGAATATAAGAACGGAGAGTTCTAAAATGACTAGATACGAGGCTTATATAACTCTTTATTATGCTCTTTCGAACGAAGCTGGCAAAGAAGATGGACTTAATGAAAATCTAAATAGGTTTTTGGAAAGAATGAACCCATTTTCAAGTTATTCCGAATCCTCTAGCGATGAAGATATTTATATAAGATTTTGTAAAAAATGGGACCGAGTAGGTTCGACAGTTACTTCTAACTCCCAAAATGGTGGCTATACTTTTTGCAAAGTATTTATCGATACTTTGCCTAAACGTGTTAAGGCTTTTGATGATGTAAAGAAATCCTTTCTTTTCATAGATCAGAATGATTGGAATGAAGCTTTGAAATTACAAGCTTACTCAGGAACCTATGAACTACTTTTTTGCTTGCTTTCTAAACATGCCGACAAATCTAATGAAAAATTGATTGACTATCTAGCTGAGATGGATCCTTTCTCAGATAAGTTTCAAAACGAAGGCTCAAATGTTTGGAACAGATTTTATGCATTTGTATCTGATTTCGGATTCGATGGGCCTGATTTTGTAACTGCTTCCAAATTTGTAAATTCAGAAAAATTAGATTTCCTGTTTGACACCTTTAATGAGATTAAAGAAAGTGAATGGGATGATTTGAGATTTAATTATCCTTATTCTTTTAGAATGAAAGAATAGATACAACTTTTAGATGCTATAAAAGTCGGCTATTTAATTAAAGAATTTGCTTTTTTTGGTATTAAAGAAAAAAGATGAATTTTAGTGTTTTGATAGGGCTTTCTTAGTATAATAATAGCGAAAAGAGGAATAAAGCCATGAAAATTGAAATCATTGGAAAAGGTTTTGAAGTAAGTCCTGCAATGAAGGACGCTACTTTGAAGAAACTTGAGAGAATAGATGGACTTTTCTCTGGTAACCCAGATGCAACCGTAGTCTATTCAGTTCACCCTTCTAACCAGGCTTGCGAAATTACAGTACGTGACCGCAAGACCGTCCTTCGTGCCAAGACCCGCGGTACTTCCGCGTATGAATGCCTGGATTTGACATTGGATAAACTCGAAGGCCAGTTACGTCGCGTAAAGACCCAAGTAGAAAAATCGAAGAAGAAATCCTCCTTCAACGATGTTATTCGTTTCGAGATGGTTAAAGATGATGTGGAAGAAGCTAAGGCGCCTGTGAATATCGTTCGCCACAAATTCTTGACCCCTGATCATATCGACGCCGATGAAGCGATAGCTAGAATGGATGCCTTGGGTCATTCCTTCTACATTTATGTCGATTCAGCTACCGGAGATACCTGTGTTCTTTATACCAGAGAAGATGGTGGATTCGGCGTTATCGATGTTAAGGAATAATTATCTTAATTTATGAAAGAGACCGCTTGAAACGGTCTCTTTTTAAGTTATGATATTCCTGCTTAATATTAAATTGGAGTTACAAGATTTATATGAAAAAACTATTAGCCGTTGATTTGGACGGAACTTTGTTCTATCCACAACGCCGCTTTGCACTAATGACCAGGAAGAACCTTAAATTCCTTAAAGATTTCATCGCTGATGGAAATGAAGTGGTTGTAGCCACAGGAAGAAATTGCAGGATGCTGAAAAAAATTGAAAAGAAGCTAGGCACTAAATTAACAATGATCGGATGTAAAGGTTCTTTTACAAGAACAGATGATAAATTCTTGGCTTCTCATCCTTTGGATTCTAAAAAGGCTGCTTCTATATTTGTTGAAGCCAGCAATAGATTTGGAATTCAAGCTTGGACTTTGATGGATGACTCTGAATATAACTTTATTTATTTTAATTTCGTTCCGAGAATTTATACCATCATATTGAAAATTCATTATATTTTGAAATTCCAATATAAAGAGTTGACAAATATGAACAAGAAGAAGTTTGTTGAGAGAATTAAGAACGGCCCTGTTTATAAGCTTATGCCTGTATTTGGATTGGGTAAAAAAGCTGAAGCCAGAGCTATTGAAGCTAATGGTCCTTTAAATGAAATGTTCTCGGATTTTGCGGAATTGGCAATAAGTGGAACGGTTATCGAAATTACATCTAAAGGATCCAGCAAAGGAAATGCCTTGATGGATTATGCAAAATCAAGAGGATATTCTATTGATGATGTTTATTGTGTCGGTGACACATCTAACGATATCTCCATGTTCAAGCAATTCCCACATTCTTTTGTCATGGCACATTCACCTAAGTGGGTTAAAGACCACGCCTGTCATGAAGTTAATAGAGTCTCAGATATTAGAAAGTATATTGACAATTCTAATTTGACCGAGAATGATATGAATTTCTTCTTAAAGCATAAGGATGATCCAATCAAGCCAAGATAAAAAGATTATTTTCTTTTTTTGTTAGTACCAATCCAAACCAAGAACTTATAATTGGTATTAAGTTGATATTTTTAATAGTTAATTTTATGAGTAATATAATTCATTTCGTGTCAAATCAAAAACCTTTGGAGGAATAAAATGATTAAAGTTAACAATCAAGAGCGTTATGTATTTGGAATTCTTGAGATCGCAATGGTAGTCAGAGATACCTTGGAGTATTTCGTTGCCAACCCTCAAGGATACGATGTTGGTAAATATCAGGCAAGACGCGAGATATTGAAGAATATGACTGCTTCCAACTCTCCTTTCTATTCTTTCTGTGCTCAAAATGGTCTTGGTTACAAGACTGATGAGAAAGGCAAGGAAGTTCTCGATGAATCAGGAAAGAAGATTAAGAACCGTGGTCAACTTTTGATGGATAATCTCAACGACTTGTTTGAGACTGTCTATGGTGAGGATGCTCGTTTCGTTCGTGTCATCGATAAGAAGTTGACTGTCGATCCTTCCTACTTTGTACCTGTCCTTTCTGAAATCACTGGTATCCGTGAGACATTTAATGATGTCATCGACACAATAGTCAAGACTATCGACAAGACTGATGCCACCCTTTTGGATGAGAAGTTCAAGGAATTAATCACTCTCGAAGCCAAGTATGCTCGTGCAATTCAGCTCAGAATCATTTCTCTTCAATTGAATACTTTGTTCTTGAAGTTTAATAACGATACTCGTAACTATATCAAGACTCTCCGTGAAACTACTTCAATCGATCCTACCACCGATCCATCATTCAAACCTACCGATGATCCTACTGTCGCTTTGGATAACAATGAAATGGGTAAGGTTTTGGCTATGATGCGTTTCACCATCGATAAGTCCAAGACCCGTCAACCTGAGCCTGAGTTCCAAGCTCTCACTGACAAGATGACTCAACTTTCTGGCGGATTTGCTGGAAACCCCAAGATTACCAATCTTGAGGAATTTATGAAGGAATTTGCCGGTGTTTTCATCCCTACCATCAATGAAGTCGGTGCTCAATTAACTCCTGTCTTTGCTGAAGTTTTTGAGAGCATCCGTGAGTATGAGGTTGGATTGAAGAACGCAAACGGTGAAACTGCTGCTCAACCTGCTCATGAACCTGCTTCTTCAGAAGAGAAGCTCTCTGATGCCTTGAAAGGTGACGAGACCACTACCAACGATCCTTCCGTCAATAAGTAATAAAGTGTCGATTTGTTCAATTAGTTAGGAGGCTTAGATTATGGCTGAAAACGTAAAGAAAAATAGGAAACCTTTTAATTGGTCTCTCTTTTGGGAAATATTCTGGCTTTGTTTATTCGGAATATTCTTTGTGGGGGGAGTTGTGTTTGGAATTCTAGGTGTCTATTGCAACAATGTTCAATGGGTCACCAATGATGCCTTGTACAACAGCCAAAAATCATTTGCTACCTGGCTCAATTGGTCTTTCATCGGAATGGTCGACTATAGAATTTTCGGCGTGATACTCATGGCTATTGGTGCTATCGGAATCTTGATTGACATGTTTGTATATGCCAACAAGTACGATAGAGAAAAGCTTGTCAAATCTAGAAGACAAGAGAGACTCAAAGCTCTTATGGCTGATGAATCTATTCTTCTAAAGAACGAAGAAAAAACTGGAATTTCTAAAGAGGAAACTCAAGAGAATAAGTAGTAGAATAAAGGCACTTCGGTGCCTTTTTTAATATGAACAAAAAAACAAACTATCCATCGCTTCTTTCTTATAACATGTCAAAGATTAGAGGCTATAACAATAATTTAGAAAGAAAACTAAGGAAAGAAATGCGTGCCAGAGGTATCTATGGGTATAGAATTGATGATAAGTCAGTCTTAGGAACTCCAGATATTTGTTACAAGGGTTTAAAAATCGCTATATTTGTCGATGGAGATTTCTGGCATGGATTTGATTGGGACAAAAGGAAATGCCAGTTGACGACTTTAAATAAAACATTTTGGATAAACAAAATAGAAAGAAATATGGAAAGAGATAGGCAGATAACTTATGCTTTAGAACAAAATGGCTGGACTGTACTTAGATTTTGGGAACATGAGATAAACCAAGATAGTCAAGCATGTGTTCAAAGAATTGAAGAACAAGTTAAATTCAAACGACTGTTATCTGTATTTAAACCACTTTAGTGATTTGTATTTAAATACAAAAAATATAATTCCTTTTATGCTTTAATTGTTTTGATTCATAGAGTAAAATAACGGCATGTTTTGGAGGTGTCAATGTCACTTTTTAAAAATAGATTTAAATTGACTGAGCAAAGAAAAAATGCTAGTCAAAAAAAAGTGGAAACAATACCTTTTGATCAAAGAGAAAAGGTTTATCCTTTATCTATGGTTGTAACTATTTGCAACCGTCATCAAGATTTGTTTTTCATTGACAAATATGCGGAATTAGGTGCTAGCCTAAGTCTTACTCTTTATGCTTATTCAAACCCTCCAGAGGATATAGTTTCTCTATTAGGATTTGTAAATACAAAGAAGGATATTCTCATAACTATAACCAGAAGCGAGTACGTAGATTCTATGCTTGAGGCTGCAGAAAATAGATTCTTAGTTTCCTCTGAGGCTAAAGGAATTGCATTCTCATTGCCTATTAGTGGAGTTGCAGGAATTAATTCTTATAAATTCTTGGCTGATAGTTTGAAAGAAGTTAGATTAGAAAAAGAAAGAAAGGAGGAAGCTAAATAATGGAAAACGAGAAATTGAACAAAGATTTTACTGAGGCTTTAAAAGAAAATTCTGAAAAGAAATATGACATGATTTTAGTCATTGTCAACAAAGGTTATACTGATTTAGTTATGGAAGCCGCTAGAAGAAATGGCGCTAGAGGTGGAACTATCATGACTGCTAGAGGAACTGGTAATCCTTCTATTGAAAAGTTTTATCAGGTGACTATCACACCTGAAAAGGAAATTGTTTTGATTTTGGTAGATAGAATGATTACTGACAAAGTTTTAAAGGCTGTTTATGATTCTTCTGGATTGCAGACACCTGGTCAAGGAATAGCATTCGCCATTCCTGCCGGTAGAACAGCTGGATTGACAGCTACATTGAAGGAAGCAGAAGATGAAGCTAAAGAATCACAAGAGGAGGCTAAGTGATCGATATGGATGTTATATTTGGAAAAATACCTGTATTAAATGCTTTGGAAAATACTAAAAAACCAAAGGTTGTTTATTTATTGAATACTTCACCTGACAATAAAATCAGGTACATGTGTGAGAAGAATTCGGTAAGATATGATTTAGCTCCTAAACAAGTGCTAGAAAAATATGCCGGAAAAGGAATGAATACACAAGGTGTTGTCGCTTTGATAGACCCTTATGAATATAAAGATCTTGATGAGGAATTGGATAAAGCCTTAAAGAAAAAGAACCCACTCGTATTGATGCTGGATGAAATCCAAGATCCTGTCAACTTTGGATCGGCCATTAGAAGTAGTGCAGCTTTTGGAGTGGATTTCATAATCGTTGGAAAGAATAGGCAGGTCGGAGTTACTCCTACCGTTGTGAAAATTTCGACTGGTGGAAGCGAATATGTGCCAATGGTACAAGTCACTAACTTGTCTAGAACCTTAGATGAATTGAAGGAAAAAGGATTCTGGACTGTTGGTGCAGCCGGGGAAGGTGATAGGTACTACGATGAAGTTGATTATAATGGTCCTATATGCCTAGTTATTGGAAATGAAGGCAAAGGCATTTCTATGATGCTAAAGAAAAGATGTGACTTCATCGCCAAGATTCCTATGACAACAAATATAACATCTTTGAATGCCGCAGTTGCCACGGCTGTCTTCTTAGCTGGCATTGTTTCGTATAGACGAAAGAATTCAGCTGAATAATTACTTTTGAATTTCCTCAGTCAATGGTTTGAATTGAGAAATAGGAGCATTGCAAGATGGACAAGAGTCCATCTTTTTCAGTTCCGTCTTTTCAACTTTTTGTCCACATATCATACATTCAAATATAGTTTTATCTTTTTTCATAAATTTACCTCATCAAATTCTAAATTATTATAAACCAAATAAAGGAACGAAATAATGAAATGATTCTATTCATAAATAGGTGGAGGGAAATATGATGAAAGATAATAATGATGATCTTATAGAGTTGTATGCAATAAGAGCTAAGAATGATAAAAGCTCATATGATTTATTAGCTGAATTACTATATCCAGACATGAAGAAAATTTGTGGTTATTTTTGTCATTACTATAAAGGACTAGACGAGTCGACAGTAATGTATCAATTGAATAATGTTTTGAATTATTGTGTTGAGAACTACGACAGTAAGGAAGGAAAGTTTATATTCTTTTGGCGTTTTATAGCTAAGAAAACAATGGCTAGATTTATGTCGAAATGGGTAGCGAAGAGAAACAACGAGTTGAATTACTTGGAGTCGGTCAAATTTGATCCCACTTTTGAAATTGAGAATAATGAATATATCTCTGAAGATTCATTATTTTTGAAACAAGCTATGATGGATTTTGGAAAAGACTCCCCATCTATGATGAGCAAGACCATTGCTCTACTTTGGTCCATAGGTCTTTCTCCTAAGGATATTGCTCCGATTTTTGGCTTGACTCCTTTAGGGGTTAGACGCTCAATAAAAAAGGTCTTGGCATTTATTCAGAAGAAAAGAGAAGAATATAAGGACATAAGCAATAAATCTTGATAAAATATAAATAATAAGGACGGGTACTTTTTGTATGGCATTTAATTCTTTTGGATTATTCACAAAGTTTGCTGCTTCTAGCTCTGTTTCTTCTACAGATAATCCTTCGACTCCTACTCAGCCAACTGATGTTTCTAATTTCTTTCAAAATATGTGGTCTAAAATAGTCGATTTCTTCAAGAATGAAGCTACAAACCTTCTTTTGAAAATTGCAATCGCTATTCTTGTTATAGTGTTGGTACATTATCTCAACAAACTTATAGACCATATCATCTTTAAATCTTTGCATAGAACTAGAAAGAAAAAGAAGAATGGCATAGAGATACAACCTTTGGATGTTTCGGTCATATCTTTCATTCAAAGCGTTGTTAAGTTTGTTATATGGATAATTGTTGTGTTTATTCTTTTATCTATGTTTAACTTTGATATTTCTAGCCTTGGAACAATCTTAGCTGGAGCTGTTGCAGGTATTTCATTGAGTTTGCAATCACTTATCTCTAACTTTGCCTATGGTGTTGTAATTATTTCAAGCAGGATGGTCAAAACTGATGATTATATTATCGGTGAAGGATATGAAGGTACTATCAAATCCATAAATATGCTTTTCATAATACTTGAAACAGTAGATGGCAAAAAAGTATTCGTTCCTAACGAGAAAGTAGCTACCAGTCCTTTACAAGACACATCTTCAGTTCCTGTCAGAAGCCTTCGTGTCGATTTTAGAGTTTCTTGTTCTGCCGATATCGATGTGTTGAGAGCTGATTTAACTGAGCAATGCAAACATGAGAAGAGAATTATGCAAGATCGACCTATCGTACTGTTAGCTACTGATTTGGATGGAAGTTCCGTTGGTCTATCGTTGAGAGTATATGTCTCTAATGAAGAATACTGGGATGAGTTGTATAGCCTTAATGAAATCATAGCTAAGACTTTGAGGAAGTATAGCTATCCTTTAAGTCAAAATGCTCTTTCTATTGTAGACAAGAGAAAAGGTGTTGATATTGCTCCCGCTAAGCAATTCAATATTCCAAATACTAAGTAAGAAGGATTGATTTGATGTCTAAACCAAAGGCTTCTATCATAGTTCCAGTCTATGGGGTCGAACAATATCTTGCGGGATGTTTAGATCCCCTGATGAATCAAAGAACTAACATCCCTTATGAAGTCGTAATTGTCGATGATGGATCAAAAGACAACTCAGGGAAAATTGCAGAATTGTATCATCAAAAATATTCAAATATTGTCAAAGTTATTCATACAGGAAATCAAGGACTCCCAATGGCTAGAAATGTCGGAATTAAATATTCTCGTGGTGAGGATATCATGTTTTGTGATTCCGATGATATTCCCTCTATTGATTTTGTATCTATATTGGAGGAAACACTTCATAAGAAAACGGATGTCGAATGTGCCAACGCTGGATATATGAGTATGGATTTCAAAAGCAATGTTCATAATTCATTCTCTAAAACAAATGCTTATTTAGATGGGTTTACTGCAGCATGTAGATTGCTGAATGATATTGTCTTGAGAGCTTATGTTTGGAGCAAGGCATTTAAGAGAGAGCTATTAGAAAAACAGGGTATCCAGTTTTATCCATATAGGACTACTTTCGAAGACCTTCCTTTTGTTTTCTCTTGTTATCTTTCAAGTAAAAAAGTGCAATGCACAAAAAAGATTGTATATACTTATAGAACATCTAGACCTGGATCTATTTTGAATGGTGGAGTCAAAAAAGACAGATTGCTAACTCATTTATCAGCTATATTTGCTTGTAGATCCTTTGCAGAAAAAATTTTGGGGAAAGATAAAGCTGTTGAAATGTTTGCTAATAGAAAATATAGATTCTATGCTCAAATGATTCCTGATACAGAATTTTATGGTGAAGATAAAAGACTAGCTCTAAAACAAAGTAGAGTTCTAATAAATCAATTATTGAAACCTGTTCTCCCTGTAAAAAATACATTTTTAGAGAAGGCTTGCAAGGCTTATGGCGGTGATGATTTTGATATGGTAGATGGAAAAACCTTAGACCAATTATCGAAATTGGTTAAAGAAAATAAGCAATAATAAAACAGAATTAACTATTTCTTTTATAGACTTTAAATCTTTAATCTTCAACAAACTATTTATGCACCATAAATAACAAATCGATTTGGTTTATTAATTGGTTGATATTCTTTTGCGTTTTCGGTAATCCAGATTTTGCATATTTTAGTTCTCCTTCATAAAAATAGCCTATTGATGGATAGAATACTCTGCTTTCATTGTTTCTTAATAAAGGATCTTCTTTATTTACTGCTTTTAAGAAAGTTTCTTTTATATACAAATGTTCTTCAAGAGATAAATATTCTCCGTTTAATAAGCACCAGTCATTTCTATTTTTCATTTCCTCCTTCACCAATGGAATCGAAATCTTGCAGTGCTGGCACCAAGGTGCGTAGATGAATAGATAAAAGCTTCTTTTGCTAATTGTAATTTCTTTTAAATCAACAAACTTGATTTCAGGGTTATATATCTTTTTATTATTGCAAGCAGCAATTTGAGAGAATAGAGAGAATAAAAGAATTGATAATAAAAACTTCTGCATCATAAAAACCTCCTCTTAATATGAGGAGGTCTTCAATTATTTTGAGCAATTATTTTGTAGCTTTATTCAAAAGAAAATCTCTAGTTTTACTATCTATTCTAGGGTCTGTGAGTTCTAAATAAATTTCATCGTTTGGAATTTCCGTCAAGACTAACTTAAAACCTTTGTATCTCAAATATCTTTTTGTTTTATAAATGATTTGTTGGACCACGAAGTCTGCACATTTGACTTTATTTAGGAAGTCCTCTTCAGAGGTAAATACTTTAGGGAAATCCTGTTCTGATAATAGGATATTTATAGGTCTTATTTCCTTCATATCACGCCTATATTTAGGTACACCTTTTGAAACTAGGGATGAAGGTTTATAGGTTTTTCCTTTATCGTCGGATAATTCTCTCATTCTTATTATTGAATTGACATCTGAAGGTTCTCCGTTTCCCTTAATATAGATATCCTTCTGATAAACGGTTTTTACAGTCTTAGAAGCATTCCAAAGTTTTGATAAGAAATCGGGATTTGTAATTTTAGTCCTTTCTTTTGTCATATATAGTGTTCCTTCTCTTAATTCAGCAAAAGACATATTGTTATCGAGAATGACATCTGCATTTTTCATTGAAGGCTGAATTGATTCTTTATAAGACTTGGCTATGTAATTGAAATACATTGATATAGTTAAATAACCGGGGAGTGATGTTATTTTTTGATCTCTTATGACACGTCTTAGGAATAAGGATTTTGGTGTTCCTTCTACGAAATTTGCAATCAAGTATTTTTTATCTAATTCATCTAATAGGCCATTGGTTAAAACATAAATACCTTCAATTATTATTACTTTGTATTTGGAGCCATCTATTTTGACATTGTTTGGTATTCTCTCTGATGTAATTTTAGAATACTTCTTCTGAGTAATTGATTTGCCTGATAATAGGATTTTTACATCGTGAGCGACCTCTTTTAAATCATATACGTAGGGTTCATCAAAAGAAAAATGAGAAAATTCATCCTTGCATCCATTCAAATAAATGTTTAGTTCTTTCGGAGAAAGAAGATTGCTTATCTTGCTTTTGATTTTTAGACAATTTTCGTCTGAAAACTTTTCCTCGAAAGGAGTGTTTTTTATAATTTCTCTGACTATCAATCTAATCTCTTCTTTATGAGGCATTTTAGAATTGAAGTATTTTTCATTTACTTTATCGGTTACAATTCCAGAGATACCCTTGTTGTAATGGTCTGTTGAAATTATTAAGGAAGGAATATTGTTCTTGTTTAAGAAATTCTCAAGGTATTCAGCAGAGTAAGATTTTCCTGAAGAAGTAGCCCCACCTATGACAATTGCACACCTTTTTCTCTTTTCGAACATTTCATTGATCAAATCTAAGTTAATAAATGCCCATTTGTCTATATGATGTACTCTAATACTCATTTTTTCCTCCTTTTTTTATATTTTAAAAGTAGAATGAATACTATTTTAACTTGTTTTTATTATAATTGTTAAAGGAAGGGGTTAAATATGAAAAAAATAAGTTTTTCTTTAGCGTTAATAGTTCTTTCGTCTTTCTTTTTGACATCTTGCAACGAGGAAATTCGTGGCTCTCTGACTTTCTATACTGATGGTGGAAATCTTTATTATCATACCAAGGATAATGATGAGCATATACAATTGAAAGAAGGAGATTATAAATCACGTACTGATGACTCATATACTTTTGAGGGTATAGCAACTAGAGAATTGCCTGTTCAAGTTAGATATCTTCAAGCTGAAAAAGAAGGATACACATTTTTGGGATGGAAACAAAAAATAGGAGATGAAGTGAAATCTTATATCGAGGATTTTTCTTCTAAATCAAAATGGAACTATAGTTCAGCCTCCTATATCGCATGTTTTGAAAAGAATTTAACCGTAACATTTACCCCTATAGTTTTAGAATCGACATCTACTGATAGCGATGGCAATAAAATTGAAAACTGGATAACCTTCAACGCTGTTAAGCCTATTACCATCGATTCATATAATACTTACTCATTAAATGCTAAAGATTTGACTGAAGTACGTACAAAATTAAATAGTGCATTGCCTGATTCTTATAAAGGTAAAGGATCATTTACTAGAATTTCCAAAGAGATGAATGCCTCTGAGGAAATAACTTCCGTCAAAGTATCTGAAGCGCAGCTTAATTTTTATGTACCATTCGAATACAATCCTAATTTTACATATGATTACAAATATGGCTTAGCTGAAACGGATGTCATTTATAAATCCAAGGAACAAAAGGAACCGATAGATTTAGATTTAGATAATTTTAAAGAGACTAAATATTCGACTAGTTCATCCAATTCATTGTCTGATTTAGTTCCTACATATATGGAACCATATGTTAAAGGAAAGAAGTTCTTGGGATGGTACCAAATCGGTGAAGATGGTAAAGAGACAAAACTTGATTTTAGAAAGTTTGGCAGTGATGATCAATCATCAGTTACCGGGAGCAATTTCGCATATCCTAAATTTCAATCTTCTATTAAAATTATTTTTGATGTAGACGAAGCTCTATGGAGTTTCACTAATCCAAATATTGTGGGATATGCTGATGATGTTTTGGATTTGACCACTGTAGTGGATCCGATTTCTAAGGATAACAGCGAAATATTCTCTTTCTGGTACTATGATGCTAATAATGATGGAAAATATGATTCAGATAACGATGTTGCATTTAAGAAGGACGTTGCGACAAAGATTCCTTCGAGTGTTGAAGGAAACTTTGTTTTAAAGATTTATTCTGTAGGTAAGCCTAAGCTAATTTTAGATCTTGCCAATGTTAAAAATTATTTGAATTATAATGAATTGGTGGAACATTATGGTTTTAAGGAAATGGATGGTTCTATTGACAAAGTCTATATCAATTTGGATAAAGGCAGCCAGTTATGGGATCCATCTAATGATACTATCGGATTATTAAATTTACATACTTTTAAGACATTCATCAAACCCGAATATCAAAATAAGTTTATTATTAATGGCTTTAATTTATCTAACGGATCTAAACTCGGACCTGAAATGGCTGATAGTGATTTGAATGTTGTAGTCGATTTCACGCTCAAACAAAAAGTAACGCTTCATTATGCAACGGGAGTTGATTCCACTGGCTCTTTCACTTACGATGATGGAGAGACTAGTTATTTAGATATTGGATTCCATTCTACATTTGCTAATTATCAAAGCGCAGATAAAAACGATTTGAATGGAATAAAGATAAATAAAAATATATCTGCTCCTGCTGGTTCTAATTTTATAGAATATGTTCAATATGGATGGAAGACATCTCAAGCCAGCGCAGATGAAATGGAGTCGTTTAAAGTAACTAGTGATTCTGAATTAGATCTATATTCCAATATGAGAAAGAGAGTCAATTTAACTCTTAAGTTTTATACTATGAAAGAAGTTACTGGTTCAACTAAAAAGATTCCAGAGCTCTCTTCGACGAAGGAAAAGTCTGGAATTGAGAAATTGTCTATTAATCAAATAGAATTGAGGAATTTGTTTGGGATAACTGATGCTAATACGAGTTTGGAAGTTTTGGATTTGGATTTGAGTGACACTAGTAGTCTCGCTGGAATATCAGCTTCGACCTTGGCTCAGAAATATATCACTAAATATCCTGACTCTAATAAGACATACTCAGTCATAGCAAAGAAAGACTTAGAGAATCTTAAATCGTCTTTGTCTTAACCTTTATATAATCCTCCTCCGATGAATTCTCTAAATGTTGAATTCACCGGAATTTTTTTGATGTCTATTGTTTTTATTTGTTTTAAATTAGCACAAAGCGATTGGGCATATTCGTAATATGGAGATGTTTTTCTAAAGTTCATAAGATTGGGAGTTGCTAATTCCTTCATTACAGATAATTCGTATGGATAGAAAGAATCGAAGACAAAGTTTGCGTTTTCTTCTCCAGCATATATTGTTTCAAACTCCTCTTCTCTAACTTTGGACCACATAGAAAATGTCTCTTCGAAAGAAGTGCTTCTGCTGATTTCATCTCTGACCAATCTCCTTAATAACCTAGCTTCGGAGAAAGGAAATGGCTTTAAATTAGTGATCGAGATTTGGGGCTGTGGACTGATATAAATCTTAAAGATGATCGATGGATCAATTCCTTCCCAAAGCTTTGGATTAAGGCCGTGAATTCCTTCAATAATAATAGGTTGATTTGAATTGAGTTTTGCTACTCTATTAAAATCTGCTGTTTTGTCTTTGAAATGAAATGTTCTAAGGTTTGTTTCTTTTCCTAAAAGTAATGATATCATTTCTTTTTGAAATTCTTTGATATCCAAAGAGTCGATTGATTCTAAATTTCTAGTTCCATCTGGATTCAACGGGCACTGGGATGGTAAATAATAATAGTCATCCAACGATATTCTTAAAGGATTAAGACCGACTGACATGAGACCGATTCTCAATTTGTTGGCTGTGGTAGTTTTCCCTGAACATGAAGGGCCTGAAATAGATATAAATTTAATATTTTCTTTTGAAATCATTTCGATTATTTTAGACATCTGCATTTGCATCTTAGCTTCACCGATTTGTATCAAATCAACCTCACCATATGTATCAATGAAATTGTTAATTCCTTCAATAGAAGATAGGCCAGTTGAATTTCCGAATGATCTTGCCCTTATTAAAGCCTCTTGGAAGACTGGTTCTTGATGGAATGATGCAATTTTATAATCTAGTTCTTTTCTCGGGTAGGAAACATAAATCCTATTATCGATATAATTCATTTGATAGAATCCATCACTGATTATAGAATTTGTTTTGGAAATTTTTTTGAATTCCTTTTCGAAGTAGAAAATAAAATTCTTATCTAAATCTATCTGTTTTTTGTCCTTTAAAAAACATAGTTCATAAGTTCTTGATATGGATGGGTAGATTACAAGTTCCATAGCGGGATCTACCAACTTGGTCGTCTGATTTAGAACATTTCTTAATTCTTCTTTGTACTCTTCTAATTGTTCATAGTTTTTTATCATGTTCTTCTCTCCTTGAAAGTGCTTACACATTATAAGGCATTCTTTTTATTTTGATACTTAGTTTTATTTTTGCTTTCAAATGTCTATTCCGTGTTAAAATCTCTATCGTTAAATCCGTAATTGCAAGGATGGAGGTTATTTATGGCAGATAATTCTAAGGATGATATCCTTACTGTTGAAGGTAAGAAAGCTCTTGAGGAACGTTTACGTTATTTGGAAGATGTGGCAAGGCCTCAAAATCTCGAAGATTTAAAATTGGCTCGTTCACAAGGTGACTTGTCCGAAAACGCTGATTATGATGCCGCTAAGAGCAAGCAAAGTGAAATCGAAGCTGAAATCCAAGATATTGAATATAAACTTCGTAATTATAAAGTCGTTCAGAAGAACGAGAAGGTTTCTTCTGTTCAGATTGAATCTGTAGTCACCTTGACTAATCTTTCTAATCAAGCAAAGATGACTGTTAAGATTGTCGGTCCTACAGAGACTGATTTGAGTGATCCTAATTTGTTCAAGATTGCTTCTGATTGCCCATTGGGAAAAGCTATTCTTGGTCACTTGGTCGGTGATGTTGTAGATGTTGAAGCACCTAAATCTTATAAAGTAAAGATTGAAATTCTTAAGTAGTTTCTCTGTTGTGACTAAAACTCACTCTTCATTGAGTGAGTTTTTTTGAATTTACGCATCTTTATTTGAATTTATTCTTCATTTTTAATGGAGGTAAATCTTTATGATAAAAATCTTTGTAGTCGGTTTTATTTTTTTAGTCGTCTCGTTAGTTACGTTGACCGCTGTTGATAACAACAATAAAAAAACAAGTGGTGGAAATGGTGGTAATGTAGTAGATGTAAATAAAAAAGATGGCGAAAAGAATGTGAAAATAGAGGGTGAAGTCAATCATCCTGGATCTTTTTCTATTCTGCCAACTGAAACATTAGGAACATTAGTTCAAAAAGCTGGTGGATACACTGCGGATGCTGATACTTATGCAATAGTAGAGGAAACTCCTATAGGTGATTTCACTGAATTCTATATTCCTGTTAAAGCTGATGACTTTTGTGAACCCAAGGCTGGAATTAAAATTAATATCAATGATGAATCTGTAACAAAAGAAGATATGAATAAGGTCTTTGATATCGGAGCTACATATTGTCAATCTATAATTGACTATAGAGTTCAAAATGGACCATACGTAATCATTAATCAATTGATGAATGTTAAAAATATAGGAAAAGCAAGGTTTGATAAAATTAAAGACAAAGTAACATTGAAATGAGATGTTGTTTTTTTATCTATTATCCTTTTTGATAGGATTGTTGACAATATTTTTTTCTTTTTGGATATGCTTATTGCTTCTCTTAGTTTTGTTATTTACTTATTTAAGAGGAGGTTTTAAACATGTCCTGGTGGCGGGATTTGTTTTTGCTATTGGTGTTGTCATTAGCCTTTTAATTCTTTTGCATAATTCTGAACAGTATTTGAATACATATGGAATAGTAATAAAGAGTTCTCAAAATTATGTTTTATTAATCACTTTAAAAGGAAAATATTATCTATCGAGTAAGAATAATGAATTTAATTTATTGGATATTATTATATTTGAAGGGAAAACAATTAAATTGTCTTTTTCTCATTATGAGAGTACATTTTCTTTTAAGAACTATCTTTTAAATCAAGGGGTTTCTGCTGAATTAAAAGTATCGAATTGCAATGTCATATTTCGTAGCTTTCTCAATATTCGAAAATATAAAGAATGGGTTTTGCAGTTCTTTAACCCGACAGAAAAAGTACTGGCAAAGTCAATTCTTTTTTTTAAATCCCCGTCTGAGATTGAAGAATTAAATATGCTTCAAAAAAGCGGGTTGATCACATCATTATTTTCATGTGGAATACATGTAAATTTATTTATTTCATTTTTGCATAAGTTATTTTCTATGAAAGATAAAAGAGATAATTCTAAAATTATTACTTTACCTGTTCTATTATTTTTTTGCTTTGCCTCAAATTTATCATTTTCTGGAATCAGACTCCTCATAAAAGAAATAATAGATACGATTTTATCTATTAAAAAAAAGAAATATCAATCTCTGGACAGATATTCCTTAGTATATTTAATAATGTTATTTATTTTCCCTAGGTTTTGCATGGAAACAACTTTTTGGATTCCATTCC
>OMDM01000025.1_pt1 | contig 84541 bp, 92 predicted proteins | sample 1673801 | NCBI WGS metagenome assembly OMDM01 (sample SAMEA103958127, study PRJEB25191) | human gut metagenome | biome: human-associated habitat [ENVO:00009003]; feature: intestine environment [ENVO:2100002]; material: feces | place: Germany | collected 2013/2015 | reverse complement strand
ACCGCCCCAATGAATAATGAATGATGAATAATTAATAGTGAATAATTGCCGATACAGATAATGCGTCAGCACGACCGACGGCTGCCGGCAAAACCGTGGCAATCGGGCGATCAATGATCGCCCCTACAAGCGACCTTTGGCCGCAGTGAAGAGGTAATAGTGAATAGGTGTGGTGTGCCTACGGCACGGATTTAAATTCATTCGCCCTCCGGGCGAATACCGAACTTTTTCACTCTTACCTTTTACTTATTACTTCGCAGACATAGTTTGCGCTTCCGGGCTACAGCAAAAATCGTATCCGTAGCCGCGTCAATGCGCCATTAAAAGAGGCTGGAGCTGCTTGCCGGCGAGGGCGGATTCGACGGTTGCGCCGATGAGCGAAAAGTCAGAGGCCGCCGAGAACGGCTTTTTCACCGGGTCATCCTGCCGGAACGGGACAATGTAGACGTTTTTGCGGTTTAAAAGTCCGGCAATATTGGGAGCCGAGCCTGAGAGCGCGTCGTTTGTGGAAAAAGCTATGATGAGCGGCTTTGAGTTTCTAAGATGCGCTTTCGCGGCCATGGTAACGGCGGTGTCGGTTATGCCGTGGTTGAGCTTTGCCATGGTGTTTCCCGTGCAGGGGGCAATGATGAGCGCCTCCATCGGCTTTGCCGGGCCGAGCGGCTCGGCCTCGGCAATGGAGCAAACCGGCTTTGCGCCGCACAATGACTCAAGGCGCGATAAAAAATCGGCGGCTTTTCCGAAACGCGTGTCGGTCGCCGACGCAGTTTCACTCATTATGGGCACAAGCTCGTATTTATCGGAAAGCAGAACAAGCTGAGAAAAAAGCTTATCATATGTGCAGTAAGAGCCGCAGAGGGCTATGCCGATGCGTGGTTTTGCCATGATATCAAACTCCTTTTAATATGTCGGAAATCGCCGAATACATTGCTTCCGAGGCGCTCTTGGGGGCGTATCGGCCGGGAAGTGCGCGCAGAACGGTAAGGTCAAGCCCGGCATCGGCGGCCTCGGCCGGGTCGATGCCGCCGGGAGCGGATGCAAGCTCCAGCAGGATGCAGCTATCCCTGAACGCTGTCAGATCGGGTATGACCTGCGCCGGAGCTGTGTTTATTACGGCGTCGAAGCTCTGCATGATCTCGCGCGGACAGTCGGGCGGAAGGGATGGGCAGCCGAGCTCGGCAGCCAGTGCCCTTGCCTCGGTGTTCACTGACATGAGGTATACCGCCGGGCACAGCGCAGACAGCTTATTTATCAGAAGCTTGCCGATGCGCCCCCAGCCGACAACGAGTATGCGCATATCGCACAGCGCAGCCTGTGCTCTACGCATAAGCTCGCTGACCGCGCCCTCGGCGGTTATGGCGGCATTCTTGACGGTGAAGTTGGGGCATTTCATGTAATCAAAGCAGCGCTGACCGCGCTCGGCTGCCGAGGTCTTTATCTGTGCGCTTATCTTGCCGCCGATAATCACAGCACCGCAGTCTGCGCAGTCGAGTATGTGCTCTATGCGGCATGGCTGCGAGCCGAGCGGAGCATTCAAAAGCCCGTGCGCATTTTCGGCAGGCACAGGCAGTATGACGGCATCGGCCTGCTCCGGCGAGGAAACGGCGCTAACGCCGTCGGGCAGCTGCGCTCTGTCCAGACAAAAGCATAGTACCTCGTGCCCGTCGTCTTTGAGCATTCCGGCAAGCAGCACGCTGCGCCCATCGCCGCCGCAGATAAGTATCTTCATTTTATCACCTCCGGTAATGTCATATTATGCGTTGCATAAAATTCGGTGAGATGATAAAATAGAAAAAGTTTTTTAGTTGAGGTGTGATATGAGCAGAGCCGATGAAATATTTATAGCAAATTGTAAGGATATACTGACAAACGGCGTGTGGGATACCGACCGTGAGGTGCGGCCGCGCTGGGAGGACGGCGCGCCTGCGCACACCGTTAAAAAGTTCGGCATCGTAAACCGCTATGACCTGGCAGAGGAGTTCCCGATACTGACGCTGCGCCGGACTTATTGGAAGTCTGCGATCGACGAGCTTTTGTGGATATGGCAGGCAAAGAGTAACAACGTCAATGAGCTGCGCACGCGCGTGTGGGATGCATGGGCGGATGAGACAGGCTCGATAGGCAAGGCCTACGGCTATCAGCTCGGCGTTAAGCACCACTATCCCGAGGGCGATATGGACCAGGTGGACAGAGTAATTTGGGATCTCAAGCACAATCCGGCCTCTCGCAGGATAATGACCAATATCTATAACCATGCCGACTTAAGCGAGATGGCACTGTATCCCTGCGCGTATTCAATGACCTTCAATGTCAGCGGAAACACGCTCAATGCCATACTCAATCAGCGCTCGCAGGACATGCTTGCGGCAAATAACTGGAACGTTGTGCAGTACGCTGTGCTCACGCATATGTTCGCGCAGGTGGCAGGACTCAAGGCAGGCGAGCTTGTGCATGTGATTGCCGATGCGCATATTTATGACAGGCACGTTCCTGCGATAGAGGAGATCATTGCAAATCCACCCAAGGCCGCGCCGAAGTTTGTTATTGACCCTACGGTGGACGATTTTTATAAGTTTACGCGCGACAGCTTCAAGGTAGAGGGCTATGAATATTCCGAATTCAAGTCCAAGATCCCCGTCGCTGTCTGAAAGGAAATAACATGGATGCAATAGTTGCCGTCTATTCCGACTGGGGAATAGGAGCGGACGGAACGCAGCCGGTCGTTTTAAAGGCCGACAGGAAGCATTTTGTTGAGCTTACGCGCGGCAGAACGGTCATCGTCGGCCGCCGAACGCTGGCCGATTTTCCGGGCGGCAGACCGCTAAAGGGACGCAGAAACATTGTCCTCACCCGGCAGAACGCGGCCATCGACGGCGCGGAGATCGCGCACAGCCCGGAGGAGGCATGCTTGCTCTGCGATGACGATGCAATGGTCCTCGGCGGACAGAGCGTTTTTCGCGACATGATGCCGTATATCGACCGCGTTTTTGTCACAAAAATAAACTGCTGTCCGCAGTCAGACAGCTATTTTGAAAACCTTGATGCGAGCGCGGACTGGCGCATTACTGACGAAAGCGGAGCGCTGCGCGAGGGAGATATCGAATACAGATTCGTTTGCTACGAAAGGATAAAGCCATGAAAAAGCGAATAATTGCAGTTATGCTGCTCATGCTAACGCTGCTTGCCGGCTGCGGCGAGAATACTCCGGCGGAAACTCCAGCACCGAGCGCAGCGATACTTTCGCAGGGAGACTGCTTTGTGGTTGCTGAGGATAACTCAAGCGGCATTACCAAGTACAGTTATACGATAAAGGACAAGTCCGGAGCGGAGCTGGAGAGCGCCATATGCGCAAATCAGCCGCGAGTTGCCGTTATAAACGACGATCTGCTCGGCGTGAGATTTTATGTCAATGACAAGACCTTTTGCCGCTATTATGACCTGAAAAACGGCCGCGTGTCCGATTCGTTTTTCAACGCCTTTTGGGATAACGGCAAGCTCGTTGCGTATCACGATTACGATAACGGCCACCGCCTGATGGTGCGCGATATGTTCGACGAAAACGGCTATTACTATGAGCTTGACCTCGATATACAGGCGCTGTCGATAACAGTCACCGCCTGCGAGCAGAGCGAGGATACGGGCGATTTGACCGTGACATACACCTACGGCGACGGCGGAGCGGAATACAGCGCAACGCTGCCGACAAGGGCTGCGGAGTCGGAAGATAAGTAAATAAACAAACGGCGCACATACGGAAATTTCCGCATGTGCGCTTTCATAATGCTTTATTGAGCTTCTTTGAGCAGCTCCTCCGCGCTTACACCGAACAGCTTTGCCAGAGCCAAAAGATTTGTCGTGCTCGGATCGGAAGCGCCGGACTCCCACTTGGAAACGGCCTGACGGCTCACGCCCAGTGACTCGGCCACAAATTCCTGCGTCATCTTGCAGTCCACCCGATGCTGCTTCAAAACCTCGCCGAGGTTTCTGGCGGCCTCCTGCTTCTCTTTCCTGACAGGCTCGGACTTTAAGTATTTGCGCAGAGCCTTTATAACGAGCACCGTCAAGTATATACCCAGACAGGCTACGGCGATGAAGAATATCCCGAACGGGATCATTGTTGCGACGAAATTCATAATGCTTTCTCCTTTGCTTTGATGGCCTCAGTATAGCGGCTTTTGCCCGGTTGCACCACCAACTATTGCGCAACTTTTCGGTTGCGCGGCTGCTTTGCGCATCAAAGCCCGGAAAAATACTATCACATGACGGCGAAAAACACAACAACAGCCACGGCAGATCGTTCTGCCGTGGCTGCTTAAATGTTTAAAGCAGTAGGTTACGACTCCTTGCTCTTCGCCGCGGTGTAGTCGGCGTAGGACTGGAAGGTGAAGCCTGCTGAGGTGATAAACTGGCTGAAGTCGATGCTGTCGTAGAGCTTCGTGTATTTAATATCGGCGCTGCTTGCCCAATCGGCAATGTCTGCGTCAAACTCTACCGGAGCTGCGAGGTATGTCAGTGGAACGACCGACTGCGTATAGCCGTTGCTGTAGGAAACAAGGTCGGTGCCTTTGGTCGGCAGACGCATGATGACGTGGTAGCCAAACTGCGATTCGACAACGTCGCTTACCTCGTACTCTTTAAGAGCACGGCTTGCATCATCGTATTCCGTGACCATCGAGCCTTTTGTGAAGCAGTAGCCCTCGGGGAACTGCGGAAGGCCGGTGTCCTCGCTGTATTCGTTCATAAGCTCTTTGAAGCGCGTCCAGCGCTCGGTGTCGTCGGTGATGGCCTTAAGCTCTGCGCAAAGCTCCTCGGCCTTGGCCTTTTTCTCGGCCTTCTGCTCGTCGGAAAGCTCCTTGGAGCTTGACTTGCCGTCGGCGTCGGTCACGGTCTCGGAGGTGAGGAACAGAATGTGCGCTGAGGTGATGTAGTCATTTTCCTCGGCATATGCCTGCACCTTGTCATCGCTGAGCTTGCTGCCCTGCTCGCCGTAGATCTCGGTGAACAGATCGGAGTACAGATAGTTAAGGCGGCAGCGCTCTCTGTAGCTGTCCTCGGTGTAGCCATAGGAGGCGAAGAACGCCTGAAGCTGGGTGTCGGCATTGTCGTCCGAGGTGACGTACTGATCCTTTATATCCTGGATCTTATCGTCAATGGCTGTGGTCTGCTCGTCGGTGAGCGTAACGCCCATTTCCTTGGCCTTCTGCTCAACAACGCGGTAACGTGCTACCTGCTGTCCTGCGCGCTTGAGGCACCACTCAAGGTTCGTCACGGTGTCGTCAAAAAGGAACTTGCCGTCCCAGTCAACGCTTGTTCCGGAATAGCTCTGATAGAGATCCTCAAGCTCGCTGACCGCCTGGTTGAGCCCTGCCATGTACTCGTCAAAGCTCACGGCGGTGCCGTTGACGGTCATCACGGTGTCCTCCTTAGTATCTCTGCCGCAGCCTGCCGCGCAGCAGCAGAGCATCACAAGCGCAAGTGTCAGTGCGATAAATCTTTTCATGTCATATCTCCTGTTGTTAAAATGCAAAGCCATTATAGTATAAAAATATTAAATAATCTACGATTTTTTGTAAACTAAGAGACGATATCGCAAATATCGCAGCTTACCGTGCCGTCGGCGGTGATCTCGAGCTTTGCCCAGGTCCTGCGCGGCGCTTTGCCGACGGTTCCGGGGTTTAGCACGAAAATGCCGCCGATCTGGTCAAAAAGCGCCCTGTGCGTGTGCCCGAACATGGCTATCTGCGCGCCGCAGCACTCGGCGGCGTACAGCAGCACATCGAGCTTGCCGCCGCGCACGGCATAGCGGTGGCCGTGCGTGAGAAATGCCTTGAGCGGCCCGAGGGTGATGAGCTTGTAGGCTTCCTCGTCGTCATAGTATCCGTCGCAGTTGCCGGGAACGCAGCACACCGGTATCTGCGGAAACATTTCGCGCACCTTTTCGGCGTCGGGCATCCCGTCGCCGAGATGAATGATCTGGTCGGGCTTATATTCCTCAACGGCGTTTATCATTCCGCGGCTGAAGCCGTGGGTGTCGGAGAAAACTGCAATTTTCATAATCTGCCTCCTGTGAGAATAAAATTGTAAAGCTTGAGCCGGTCGGTGAATATAATATGACCGGGTGATAGTGATGAAAGATCTTGAACGGCTTGGCAGCGAGCTTAAAAAAAGCGGCAAGAGCGATGCGCTCATGAAGCTTGCCGAGTCGGCCGACGGAAAAGCGGTCAGCCGACTTGTAGATGCCGAAGCGGTTGGGAAAGCCGCAAAAAACGGCGATATGGCGGCCTTGCAGGACATATTGCGCGGCGTTTTGTCCACCGACGAGGGCAAGCGCCTTGCCGAAAGCCTGCGCAAAGCGATGCAGTGAGGTGAACCGTATTGAGCGATTTTGAGGATAAGCTGAATAAGCTGCTGAATGACCCCGAGGAGATGGAGCGGTTTGCGGGCTTTGCAAAATCGCTCATGTCAGGGAGCGAGGTCGAACAGCCGGAGCCTGTGTCGGATATCGACCCGTCGATGCTGAAAAAAATAAGCGGCATGCTGTCGGGCAAGGGCGGCGCCGGCCGCGACGCAAAGCTGCTTGAGGCAATGCGGCCGTTCCTGTCCGAAAAGCGGCGCGGAAAAATGGACAGAGCAATGAAGATCGCACGTCTTGCCGGAATTGCGGAGCTTGCCGCCGAAAAGCTCGGAGGCGATGACGATGGCGGCATATAACCTCTATCGCGGCAACGGCAGCCGTGCCGAGCGCATTGACGATCGCCGCAGCGAAAAGCCTGATAACAGGCCAAATCCACCGAACTTGCCCCGGCATCGTCCGCCGCCTCAAACCGTGACGCCCTTTGCCAAGCTGCCCATTCTCGGCGACCTGCCCCAAAAGCTCGGCGATCTCGAGACCGAGGATCTGCTCCTCATCCTCATTCTGTACCTTATGTACCGTGAAAGCGGCGACAAGGAGTTGCTGATTATTATGGGTGCAATGTACCTATTATAACTCCTGACGGGGCTATTTGTGCCAATACTGCGTTGACGACCTTATGCATACACAAAGTATGCATTTCGGCCGTCGCCTTGTCTTGGCGCAAATAGCCCTCGTCAGAGGGAGTGATGTTGTGCCAATGCTGCGTTGAAGGGCTTGCACATACACAAAGTATGCATTTCGACCGCCTTGTCTTGACGCAAATATCCCTCGTCAGAGGGGGCGGTGTTGTGCCAATACTGCGTTGAATAGCTTTGGCGGACACGCCAAAGTATGCATTTTATCTTGGTGCAAATAATCTTCCTCCGGAGGGTGCGGAGCCGAGAGCCGGTCAGGGTTACATACTCCAATGCGTCATAAAGAAAAACCGCCGGCTTCAAAAGTCGGCGGTTTAGCTGCTCGCGCAGATTAAATTTTCTCCTTGAGCTTTTTGATGCAGTCAGGGCAAACGTTCTTGCCTTTGTAGCTAATGATATTCTTGGTGTTCTCGCAGAAGACGCAGGAAGGATGATACTTGTGAAGAATGATGTTATCGCCTTCTACAAAAATTTCGAGTGCGTCTTTTTCAGCAATGTCAAGAGTACGGCGCAGCTCGATGGGAAGAACTATGCGGCCGAGTTCATCAACTTTTCTGACTATACCTGTGGATTTCATATATATGGCTCCCTCCATTTCGGAATAATTTATATCCCACAAAATACACCATTAATTATACCAAAATTACTCATCCTGTCAACAAGAAATTTCAGTATTCACAAAAATTCTACAAAATAACAGAACGTTTTGTAATGAAATGTATTTAGCTGCATGCAAAATAATACATTACGCAAACAAGTGTTTGGAAATACGAGGAGAATTGTCATGCTTATGGGTCTTATATGGACGGCGATGATCGTCGTCTCCGTTCTTTTCGGATGCCTGAACGGAACAGCGGGACAGGTGCAGCAGGCGGCGCTGGAAGGTGCGCAAGCCGCCATCGAATTGTGCATAGTTATCGGCGGGGCTGTTTGCCTGTGGTGTGCGGTGATGGAGCTTATGAGCGCATCCGGGCTTGCCGAGGCGCTGTCGCATGCGCTCAGGCCGATCCTGCGGCGTCTGTTTCCGGAAAGCGCGCGGCACGAGGCGGTCTTGCAGCCGCTTTCGGCAAATGTCAGCGCAAACCTGCTCGGACTCGGCAATGCGGCAACGCCGATGGGGATTCGCGCGGCGCAGGAGATGGCGCGGCTTGCGCCGCCGGGCGAGGCGTCAAACGAGCTGTGCCGGCTTGTCGTTTTGAACACGGCGTCGATCCAGCTGCTGCCGACCACCGTTGCGGCCATACGCGCGGCCGAGGGCGCGGTCTCGCCGTTTGACATTTTGCCGGCGGTGTGGATAAGCTCGGCTGTATCTGTGGCTGTGGGATTGGCAGCTGCTTGCGCAATGGAGCGTCGGCCGTGAGCGTGCTTATTGAGCTTGCCGTGCCGCTCATCCTTGCGTCGGTGGGCATACATGCGCTCATTTCCGGCACGGATATTTTTCCGGCGCTCTGCCGCGGCGCGGTGCAGGGTCTTGAAACACTAAAAGACATGCTGCCGACGCTTATCGTTCTGTTCCCGGCAGTGTACATGCTGCGTGCGTCCGGAGCGCTGGATGCTCTGTCGGCTCTGCTTGCGCCGCTGATGGAGCGCATAGGCATACCTGCCGAGACGGTTCCGCTTGCGCTGCTGCGGCCTGTCAGCGGCGGCGCAGCTACGGCTGCTGCTACCGATATCATCAAAAACAGCGGCGCGGATTCTCTCGCCGGGCGGACCGCGGCTGTGATGATAGGATCAAGCGAAACAACGTTCTACGTTATTGCGGTGTATTTTGGCGCGGCGAAGATAAAAAACACGCGCCATGCGATACCGGCGGCGCTGCTGGCCGATCTTGCGGTGTTTCTCACCTCGGCATGGACCTGCGCACTGATGTGGGGATAATTCGGGAAAGGCCGGGAAATAATAGCATCACTTAGGAGAGTGATGCTATGCAGGGCAAAGTAGAGCTGTGCGGCGTGAACACATCAAAGCTGCCGCTTTTGAAAAACGCCGAGATGCGCGAGCTGATCGCCGCCGCGCAGTCGGGCGATATGGCCGCGCGCGACAAGCTCATAAACGGAAATCTGCGCCTCGTGCTGTCCGTCATCCAGAAGTTTTCCGGACGCGGCGAGAGCATGGACGACCTGTTTCAGGTCGGCTGCATCGGACTTATCAAGGCCATCGACTGCTTTGATCTCAGCCAGAATGTGCAGTTTTCGACCTACGGCGTTCCGATGATATCGGGCGAGCTGCGGCGGTTTCTGCGCGATCACGGCGCTGTGCGCGTATCGCGATCGATCCGCGATACTGCCTACCGCGTTTTGCAGGTCAAGGAGCGGCTGACCGCCGAACTCGGGCGCGATCCGGATGTTGACGTCATTGCAAAGGAGCTTGGAATAAGGCGCTCCGAGGTCGTGTTTGCGCTCGATTCGATATGCGATCCGGTCTCTCTGTATGAGCCTGTGTACAGCGACAGCGGCGAGAGTGTCTGCGTAATGGATCAGATAGGCGACACGAAAAATACCGATGAGCACTGGCTTGAGCAGATCGCCCTCGACGAGGCCGTCGCGCGACTTTCCGATCGCGAACGGCGCATACTTTCGCTGCGCTTCTACCTCGGCAGGACTCAGACCGAGGTCGCGCGCGAGATCGGGATAAGCCAGGCGCAGGTATCGCGCCTTGAGAAAAACGCTATAGGGAGGATCAAAAAAGAGCTTGGATCGTGAATTCATAAAAAATTAAAAATTATTTGATAAAAAAATCGCAAATAACTCTTTACAAATCAAAAACTATGTGCTATTATAACATCGTCAGATAAATAACAAAACATTATTCGTTTGATTCTTCTTTCCATCTCTCTTTTCTTTGCTTGTTACCGGTATTGCGGAGCTCCTCAATCCGCAGTACGCCGCAACAAAATCACAAAAAAGACGCTGCCGTTCTCCTGTTGGGCAGCGTCTTTTTTGTTTTTAGAGGCGCATTGGGGCAGCTACGGATACATATATCTCTGGTATCCCGGTTCGAGACTGCCGACAAAACCGTGGTTGCCTCGCGCAACGAAAGTGCGATGCTTAATTTTGCACCGCACCCAATTGTCTTCCCCTTGAGGGGAAGGCATTTTAGTGGCGCCTTTACGCTGATACCGATATGTTTGTTGCGTCAGCCCGACCGGAAACTGCCGGCAAAACCGTGGCAACCGGGCATCGCCCCTACGAGGTGCGATGCAAAACTCAGCAGCGCACTTGTGTTACGCGAAACGTCACGGTTTCGTCAGCAGTCTCGAACCGGGCAACCGCAACAAATGTATCCGTAGGTGCGTCAAATCGCCTCTGAAAATGGTTTAATTCACCGATAAACGCAATGGCAAATTGTGCAAAACATAAAAACTGAGCCGATAAGGAAATTTGCAGCCAAAAAAGTAAAATTATATGCTATACTAAGGCCGAGCAACGAGCCGCGAGGCAGTCATAGTTTCCTCTGCACCATCGAACCGGGCAACCGCAATATGCGTATCCGTAGGTGCAGCAATTCGCCGATAAAAAATTTTTTCAAAAGCTGTCCTGTTTTTCGTATAATTCTTGTCTATATGTATGAAGGGGACAAAAAACGGTATCCGGAGGTGATTCCGATGGGAAGGGAAAGCCTAATACGAAATTGCAGATGAGAATAAATACACGCTGAACGGAGGAGTTAATGATGAGTAAACAAAAATCCATAATTCTATACACTCTTGACGTTCTGCTTTTTATTGCATGGTGCGTCATGCTGCCCTATAGTATGGGGCTTTTCACTTACGGCGGAGCACCGAACATGCTCATTTTCATGGGGGCGCTTGCGTGTATTGCAGGCATGTGGCTTATCGGGAAAATGCTGAGCACCGGCGGCCGGCGAGTACTTGTTCAGGTGAAATATTGTGTTATCATATCGCTTGTTCTGCTTGCGGTGACCTATGCCAAAATGTATATCGGGCAGTGACCGAGCCGCAGACGGCAAAAATTGAAACCGGAGCTGATAATCTATGAGTAAACCGAAATATATAGCGCTTGTAATCCTGTCGCTGCTGTTTTCTGTTGCGTGGCTCTTGGGCTTATACGTCAGTCTCGGTTTGTCGGGATTTAGCACCGAGCGAAGAATGTGGCTGTTTATCCCGTCGCTTTTATGCCTGATCCCGTCATGGTTTATAGATAAAAGATTAAAGAAGGAGAGCTATAAGATCAAGCCGCAGATATCCATCGGCTTCTGCCTGTTCCTTTCGTTTTTCGGGCTTGCGCTTGTCTACGGACTTCCGTACATTCTCCCTTACATCAAATCGTGATCCATAACGCAAAAAACTCCCATCCGCACGGATGGGAGTTTTCAATATATTAAACAGATTAGAGATTTTTTGCCCTATACATGAATGTTACTACCTGTGAACGGGTACATCCGGAATTCGGAGAAAAATGTGTTGCATCGGTGCCGAGTGTTACTCCGTATTCCAAAGCCCAGCAAACGGCTTTGTAATAATAAGAGCCGTCTGTAACATCAACAAAATCCACCTTCGGGGCATCGTCTGTAAACCGATTTGCACGCATTAGCAGGGTCACTATCTGCGCCCTGGTGCAGGTATCGTTTGGCGAAAAATGCGTTGAGTCGGTTCCCTCGGTTATGTTATTTCTTGCTGCCCATTTCACGGCGTTATAGTAATATGAGCTTTGGGACACATCGTCAAATTTCATAAATCCGTCGTTATAAACCGGACGTCCGGCGGCGCGCCAAAGGAAAGTTACTATTTGCGCTCGCGTGCACACATCGTTCGGGGAGAATGTGCTGGTGGTAGTTCCAAGCGTTATGCCGTTGCCGACTGCCCAATTGACTGCGTCAAAGTAGTATTTATCGCTCGAAATGTCGGTAAAGCCATCGGTTGATGCGCTTGCACCGCAGCGCACGCAAACATTGGCAACAAACTCGTGCCCAAGCTCACAGAGATATTCCGTGTATTTTATGCCGCAGGTGCAAACATGCTCAATGCGACCTGTGGATGTACATGATGCAGGGTATACCGTATCGGTGTATTTATGGTTAGAGCCTGTGTCGTTATAGTGTACCCGAGCAAGATGAAAATTCTCTTTGCAATGTTCAATGTTTTTCCATTCGGTCGGACTTCCGGCATAGTAAACATCATTCAAATAAGGAACATTAGCATAAGGGGTACCGTTATAGTATATTCCGTTGATGTCCATGCCGAAGGCAAATGAGTCAGCAGATATAAATTTCTTGCCTATTGTGAGACTTTTTAGATTCGTGCAGTCAAGAAAAGTGTTATCGCCGATAGTCCCTTGTTTTGCCGAAAGCTTAACGCTTTCAAGGCTGTAACATCTGGCAAAAATATACGACCCACTCATCCAAGCATTATCCGGAATTGTGACACTTTTAAGCTTGTGGCAATCTTCGAATGCTCCGGTTTTAATATACTTAAGACTGTCGGGGAAATATACCTCAGTCAGATTTGTGCAGCCCTCGAAGGCTTGCTCTCTTATCTCGATAACTTTTTCCGGTATAACCACCGATTCAAGTGCAGTGCAGCCTTCGAACGATGAATCACAGATGTATTCCAGAGAATCCGGCAAATCAATGTTCCTGAGTGAGACACAGCCTTCGAAAGCGCTGTTGCCAATGCTATCAATACCTTCTGAAAGCGTGACGCTCGTGAGCTTGTCGCAATGGTAAAATGCCCTGGCGCCGACATTCAATACGCCGGACTCAACGACAACGCTTTTGATGCCTGTACCCCATGGTGCAGCCTCTGAAAATGAAAGACCGTAGTCATTCATGTAGCCTTTTCCGCTTATTGTGAGAAGACCGTTGCTGTCAAGCTTCCACGATACAGAGTCTGGATTTGACTGAGAGGAGCAATCGCCGCTTGCAACGATCTCTGCGCTGCCGGTTTCATCGGCTAATGCTCCAAACGGAAGCAAACCGAGTGCAAGAATAAGGACTAAGATAAAACTTGCTATTCTCTTTGTCATGTTGTTCTCCTTTTAAAATGTTTCCCGAATTCTATGACATTACATGCAATACAGTATATCATCCGAAATGGCACAAGTAAACGATTGATCGCATTAAACGGCAAGCGCATTGATGGCAGAATTTGCAGCATCAATGCGCTTGAAAGTCTATTTCTTGTTCGTCAGATCCAGCAGGTTATATCGCTCTATGCCGGAGCGTGAGATGCCGAGGTGGCGGCGTATTGCGGCGGCGGCCATATCGCGGTCGCCGAACTTTAAAATATCGCAGATGAACACATGATCGGTGTCCAGCGTGTCATAAAATCCGTCCGGACGGGAGAACAGCAGATAGCTGCGGCAGCGGAACAGTCGGTACTTCATCTGATCGTATATATCGGTTATAAGCTGATTGCCCGAGGCCTTGACGACGGAGAAGTGGAAGTTTATCTCCTGCTCAAGAAGCTTTGCGAAAACAAAGTCCTTGCCCTTGTGGAATGCCTCGTCGTAGGTGGCCTGGAGCTTGTGCGCCATGTCGTACAGCTCGTCGAGCTGCTCCTTAGTTATGTTCAGCGCGGCCTCGCCGGCGGCGTGGGTTTCAATCATCTCCGTGAAATCGCAGATCTCGTCATAGTCTTTTTTGTTGAATTCTGCGACGTAGTAGCGGCTGTTTTGTATTTTAATATAGTTATTCGACGCAAGCTTCTCAAGCGCGGCCTTGACCGGCGAGCGGCTTATGCCAAGCTCCTGCGCGATGCTGCTTTCGCTTATGCGGCTTCCGGGCATCACCGCGAAGCTGATGATATCCTGCAAAACAAGCTCATGCACGATGTCGTTGAGCGGCATGAAAGGATTTTCGCTGCGTATTTTTTCAAACTGCTTGCAATTCACAAAATCAACTCCTTTAAAGCTATTAAACAGGATATCATAAACGCCGGCCGGATGCAATTCAAAATTTGCGTTTATGCGCACAAAAAGCGCCCGAAATGCCGCCTGAAAGCCCTAAATTCGCCATAACCGTCGGAAAAAACAAGCGGAAACGCAAATTAACGGAAAAACCGTCTGTGCACAAGCTCCAGCGCCGGCAGCAGCCTGTCGGGCGAAACGAACAGCGAGCAGCCGCCGTCAAAAAGCTCGGTGTGCGTGACGATGATATCGCTGTGGGCAAGCGCAGCAACAGCCTCGGCAAGCACCTGCGCATTTGCCTCGCGGCCGATGACGCTCACCGTGCCGAGCGAAGGATCGCGCGTCACGCCGCACAGGCCTGGGCGATCGGGATGATCGCACATGACCGTGCCCTCTTTTCGCGTGAAGCTCGACAGCAGGTGAACGCGGACATTTGCGCGCATCGCGGCCTCCACGCTGCGCGAATGCAGCACCTGCGAGCCGTGCAGCGCAAGGCGCAGCATGTCGCCGTAGTCGATCCTGTCGAGCCGCACCGCACCGGTAACAAGTCGGGGATCGGCTGTGTATATTCCGTCAACGTCGGAGTATATCTCGCATCGGTCGGCTTTCAGTGCGGCGGCAAGCTCCACCGCCGTTGTGTCCGAGCCGCCGCGGCCGAGCGTAGTCGTGTCGCCGCCCTCTTCCGCGCCCTGAAAGCCTGCAGCAACGACGATCTTTCCATCGCCAAGCTCGCGCAGGATACGAGCGGTGTCGATACTCAGTATGCGCGCCGCGCCATGCGCCGAGTCTGTCAGTATTCCGGCCTGTGCCCCCGTGAGCGAAACGCAGCGTTTGCCGATATCGGCAAGCTGCATTGCCGTCATTGCCGCCGAGCCGGTCTCGCCGCAGGACAGCAGCGCGTCAAGCTCGCGCGCCGGTGCATCTGCGCTTATGCGCCTTGCCTCGCCGAGCAGCTCATCTGTCGTATCGCCGCGCGCCGATACGACCGCAACAACTTTGTTCCCGGCATCGGCACAGTCGGCAATTATGGCGGCCGCGCGCCTGAGCCGTTCCGCTCCGGCCAGCGAGCTTCCGCCGAATTTTTGAACTATAAGCATTTTATCACCCAAATAAAAAAGAAGTAGGGTCACCCCCTACTTCAGTTTATTCAGGCACGCCTCAGCCTGCCATAAGCTCAATGTTCACAACGCCCGGCACGGTGCTCAGCCGAGCCATAAGCTCGTCACTGCTGATGATGAGGTTTTCCGGCGCGATGGATATGGTGACGAGCGCGACTCCGTTTGCCGGTATCGACTGGTTTATCGTGAGTATATTTGCGCCGGATTCGGTAAAGATAGAAAGTACCGAGGCAAGCTTGCCCGGCTTATCATGCAGCTTGATGTGAAATGTCATGATGGCATCGCGCTTCATATCCCGGAATGGTGTGATGCAGTCCTTATATTTATAAAAGGCGCTGCGGCTCAGATCGACGCGCTCGACAGCCTCTGCAACCGTTCGGGCCTCGCCCGTTTCCAAAAGCGACTTTGCTTCCGTCACCTTGACGAAAACCTCGGGCAGAGCCGTAGCTTCGACGAGAAAATATTTGGGTTTTGCGTTTGCCATGTTCGAGCCTCCTGTCTGCAACACAATGACATTTGTTCGTGTATTGAGGATTTTAACACATCACGCCGCCGATATCAATAGTGTACAAAAGAAAAATCGGAGGAGATAAGAATGCTGCTTGGCATAGTGCTCAGCATAATAGCCGGCATGGCAATGAGCGTGCAGGGAGTTATGAATACGCGCCTGGGCGAGGGGATAGGCAACATGGAGGCAAACGCCTTTGTTCAGGGCACGGCGTTCGCGCTTGCGATGATCGCGCTGCTGTTCTGGCGGCAGGGGAGCTTCTCCGCCCTCGGCAGCGTCAGCAAGCTCTATTGGCTCGGCGGCGCGCTGGGGCTTGTGATAACGCTCACGGTAATGCTCGGCATAAAAAGCCTCGGCACGACGGTGGCGATATCAATAATCCTCATATCGCAGCTTCTTGTCGCAGCACTCATCGACGCCTTCGGCCTGATGGGCAGCGAGAAAATAGCATTCGGCTGGAACAAATTTGCCGGCCTTGCAGTGATGTGCGGAGGCATGCTGCTGTTCAAGCTCCGTTAAGACGCTTAACATGCTTCCAGAAAATTGATACTTGAAATATGAGAAATTTATGATACAATGGTTACATTGTGAGCCGAAAGCAGGTGAGCCGTGATGGACAAAATATCGTTATTTACAAAAACTGCCGCCGAGGCATATGCCGCCGGCCGGCAGGACAGCCGCCATTTCATGGCTCTGTATAAGGCTTATCTTCGCGGCGCATCCGATGCTGCCGAAGCTTATCAGGAATATGAGCATGACCACAGCGTTAAAATGGCTGTGGCAGCTATGATATTTGCTCTTCTCAGTTGGTTTATAACCATGTATTTTGTGTTTAAGTGATTTTCCATACCCCCACGCGTGTCGTGGGGAGTTTTTTTGCGCAATGTTTCGACAAAAAATTACAAAGATGGGATTAAAACGACGAATTGTAATCGTTTTCTCAGCCTTTTCGTCGAATTATGTCAACAAATATTAAAAATTATCGACATGATTCGCGCGCCAAAACATTTCGGATATGGTAAGTTTATACCACAAAAGCGGCTGTTTTGCCTCAAAAGGTAAAGACGGCGCTGTTCATGTAGCATACTGGAGGAGAATAGTTATGGAAACCAAGACTCGTGTTCTAATTGCGGATATCGACGAAGACTTTCGGCGCCTGCTGGGCGATGTCCTGTCACAGGAGGACGACATGGAGTGCGTCGGCAGCACCGACAACGGCGTTGAAGCGCTCACACTTGCTGCCGAGCAGCAGCCGGATGTGCTGGTGATGGACCTGGTGCTTTTGAAGCTCGACGGTATCGAGGTGCTGCGCCGCCTGCCCGAGGCATGCCCCGGAGCAAAGGCGATCGTCGTTACGCATCTGTACCGAAACGAGATAGTGCGCCAGTGCACCGCGCTCGGAGCGGCGTATTTCGTGCCGGAGCCCTGCGATATCACAGCGCTTCTGGATCGCATCCGCCAGATCGGTGCGCTGCCGAGTCAGGAGGAGGTGTTCCTGCCAGCGCGCACTAGCGATGCAAATCTCGAAGCGGCCGTCACCGAGATCATCCACGAGATCGGCGTTCCGGCGCACATAAAGGGCTATCAGTACCTGCGCGAGGCGATTATACTTACGATAAACGACATGGATATAATCAATGCCGTCACCAAGGTGCTGTATCCTGAGGTTGCGAAAAAATTCGGCACAACGCCGTCGCGCGTCGAGCGCGCAATACGCCATGCCATCGAGGTCGCGTGGGATCGCGGCGATATCGAGGTTTTGCAGAAATTTTTCGGCTACACCGTGTCGAACATCAAGGGCAAGCCGACAAACAGCGAATTCATCGCAATGATCGCCGACTGTCTTTCCCTGCGTCAGAAGCAGGGCGTAATGCGCTGAAAACGCAGGCGGCTCAAGGTTTTACGCGGTGGATAAATGTGGCACGGCTTCGATGAACTTTCGTAAATCCCGAAGCTGAAGCCGCCACAGACCTATAAACCGTTTTGGCGCATCATGATAAACTCTCTTGATTTATTGGGTGGAAACCACACCGATAAACAGGAGAGTTTTTATTTATGACAGAGTATGATTTTGACAGGATGATCGACGAGTATTCGATGGCGCGCGGAGTAATCTCACCGCTTGCCTGGCCGAGAGTCTCCTCCGTCGGGGACAGAATAACGCGGTTTCTTATTTCAACGCCGCCTATCTTGCTCTTTGTGAAAATCTTTTCGTACATAGCATGGTCAATCCGCTGACCGGCATGGAGACCGAGTATGATCTCAGCTCTGTGGCCGAGCCTAAGCACATTGTGGTCATCGGCGGTGGCGTAGCAGGCTGCGAGGCAGCTATCGTAGCTGCACAGCGCGGCCATAAGGTCACGCTGCTTGAAAAGACCGGTACGCTCGGCGGTCAGTTCATCGTTGCGTCTGTTCCCGTCGGTAAGGGCGATTTCAGCTCGTTTATAGTGTGGCAGAAGCATACGCTCAAAAAGCTCGGCGTTGATGTGCGCCTGAACACCGCCGCCGACCGCGAGCTTGTTGACAGCCTTAAGCCCGACACGGTCATTGTCGCAAACGGTTCAAATCCTGCAATGCCGCCCGTTCCTGGCCTGCGCGACAACAGCGAGATAGCTCATAAGTATCTGCGCGGCGAGATAGAGTTCGGCGAAAAGGTAGTAGTCATCGGCGGCGGACTCGTCGGTGCGGAGACGGCCGACCACATGGCGGTGCACGGCGCAAAGGATGTCACCATTATCGAAATGCAACCGGCGTAAAGCCCGACGGCAGCGTTGCGGCTATGCTTGAGGGAGCACCCTATGAAGTCGTTATCGCCGGCGACGCATCCAGCGCAAAGAACGGCTTTAAGAATATTCAGGAAGGCTATGAAGCCGGCCTTCGTGTCAGAGACAATAAAACCGAATAAGCCATAAAAAACACACTGCTTGCTCAATGCAAGCAGTGTGTTTTCGCTGCACTCGGGCCTGAGCTTTATGCTGAGCTTTTCGTCCTCGGTCATGCTTACGCACAGAACGTTCGGAACGGTCATAAGCTCGGCGATCGCACGGATATTGTCGCTTGTGCTCATGAGCAGGGTGTAGCTCGGCATAAGCTTTTTGCGCAGCTCATTTATGCTGCCCTGCTCGACGGGCCTGCCGGACTTTACGATGCAGACCTTGCTGCACAAAACCTCGATATCCTTGAGCAGATGCGAGGTGATGAATATGGTAACGCCGTCGGTTTTGTTTATCTCCAGCAGAAGCTGCTGAATCTCGTGCTGGCCGCGAGGGCCGAGACCGAGCGTCGGCTCGTCGAGAAATATAATTTTCGGCCTGTTTATAAGCGCCTTTGCAACGCCAAGGCGCTGCTTCATTCCGCGCGAGAATTGCCCGATCGCAACATTTTTCCTCTCAAAAAGTCCGACACGGCGCAGAAGATATTCCACATATGCCGTGTCGTCGTGAGTTAAATTGAAAAGAGCCGAGAAGTATTCAAGATACTCCTTTGCGGTCATCGAGTAGTAGTACCCGTGCGATTCGGGCACTACACCGATGATCCTGCGTAAATCGACTGGCTGACAGGTTATGTCCATGCCGTCGATGAACGCCGTTCCGCTTGTCGGCTGCAAAAGACCGTCGAGCATGCGGATGGTCGTTGTTTTCCCGGCTCCGTTCGGGCCGAGAAATCCGAAAATATCGCCTTGACCTATCTTGAGATCAAGCCCATCCACGGCTTTGAAGCCGTTTTTGTAGACCTTAGTAAGGCCGTGCGTTTCGATCATGACTGTGCCGCCTTCCTGATGCGCGAGGGACGGTCGCGGACGATCATGAAAGCAAATGCGGCAAGGAAGTTGAAGAACAGCCCGAGGATCGGCCAAAGAGATTTGTTCATGCCCTCTTACACGGCCTCTTTATAGAGCCAGGCTACAACGTCAAACCAGTAGAACAAAACGAGTACCGCCCAGAGAACGCCGAGTCCGCCGATGATTGCATAGTTTGTTGCATTGAGTGGAGTAATGCTGCTTTTGAGCGCTCTTTCCGCCTGATGCTCGGTCATGTCGGCGGCCTGTGCCTGCTGGCGGAAGTGTGATGCGTCGCTTATCTGCTGCGACAGGCTCAGCGGAATGGCCACTGCCGTGAAAACGGCCAAAACGATGAAAATTACTAAAATTAGTCTGAATGCTTTTGCAAAGTCCTTATGCATGATCCTGTTATTCATGTTGTTTTCCTCCTGTACCGTTCCGATGCGCTCCGGCCAAGCTGAGACTCCCACTCAAGGGGAAGGGGGATACTTTAAAGAAGAAAGAGATAGGTGAGCGATACTGCATCTTTTTGGGGGGTGAGAGATGCTGTTGTTTTTAGCTGAGCGGGAGCCTTAGCTCGGCCGGACCTTGATCGGATACAAAAAATCTGTCCTCCCTATCGGACAATGCCAGTATAGGAGAACAGATTAAACCTGCAATAAATCAATTTTAAACGATTTTTAAACGGTATCCAACGCCCCAGACGGTCTGAATGTATTCCGGCGCGGAGGGGTCTTTTTCAATCTTCTCGCGCAGACGGTTGATGTGAACGGCGACGGTTATGTTGTCGCCCATGCTCTCAAGCCCCCAGATCATCTCGTACAGATCCTCGCGGCTGAAAACCTGGTTCGGGTGGCGCAGAAGAAACAGCAGCAGCTCAAACTCCTTGTTCTTGAGCTTCAGCTCGCGCCCGTCGATCGACGCCGTGCGCGCGTCGGAGTCCATGACAAAAGGCCCGACGCTTATGATGCTGTCTGCGGCTTTTGCCGCAGGGCGCAGCCGTTCGTACTGCGCAAGGTTTGCTTTTACGCGTGCGACAAGCACGCTCGGCGAAAACGGCTTTTCAACGTAATCATCCGCGCCGAAGCCGAGGCCGCGTATCTTGTCAATATCCTGGGTGCGCGCCGTTACCATTAAAATAGGTATATCGAGCTTCTCGCGCAGTTTCTTGCATATCGTAAAGCCGTCAAGTCCCGGCAGCATCAGGTCGAGCAGAATAAGATCAAAGCCGCCGGACAGCGCTTTGTTCAGCCCATCCACGCCGTCATAGGCTGCGTCGGTCTCAAAGCCCGACAGCTCGAGATAATCTCTTTCAATGTCGGATATTGCGCGGTCGTCTTCAATAATAAGAATTTTAGCCATCGGTTTCACCTCCCGGAAGGTCTATAACTATACAAAGTCCGCCGTAAACGCTTTTTTCGGCGAATGCGCCGCCGCCCATCTGCTCGGCGGCTTTTTTTACTATCGCAAGGCCGAGGCCGCTGCCCATGCCGGAGCCGGCGCGGGCAGGGTCCGTGCGATAAAACAGGTCGAAAAGCTTCGGACGTGCCTCATCGGAAACGCCGTTGCCGTCGTCTGCAAACCTCAGACGCACCTTGCCGCAGCAGTACTGCGAGGATATGAATATCTTCACCCTTTTGCGGCCGGAATAGCGTATGCTGTTGCATATTATGTTTTCGGCGATGCGGCGGAACTGATAACGATCGGCAGTGACGATGGCGGCTTCAAGCTCGGACATGTCGATGTCCGCATCGGGCGTGATATCGGAAACAATTCGCTCAAGCTCCGTTTTAATGTTCAGCACTTCGGGCTGAATTGGGTATTCACTCAGCTCCAGCTTGGAAAACTCAAGCAGTCGGGCGACCATGTTTTCCATTTCGCTTCCCTTTTTCCTTATGGTTTCAAGATACTTTTTCTGCATCTCGGGTGTGTCGGCGACGCCCTCGAGCAGAGCCTCGGTGTAGGCGCGTATTGATGTCAGAGGACTTTTCAGGTCATGTCCCATGCCGGCCATAAGCTCCTTGCTGCTCTGCTGACGGCGCTGCTCGGCTTCGAGCGAAGCCTTGAGCTTTGCCGCCATAAGATCGACAGCGTCGCAGGCGGCCTTGAACTCATCCGGCTCAGTGTAGTTTATGGGATTGTCGAGATCGCCCGAGCGAATGCGGTCAACGCCGCCGACAAGAGTATCGAGCGGCTCGGAAATGTGAGTGAACAGCTCGCGCGTGAGGTTAACGTTCGTGAAAACGATGGTCAGCAGCAGCGCCGTGCCGACCGCTCCGATATATATCCATACGAAGGTCTCAAAGCCTTGAAACAGATCTTCGTTTTGCTCGACGGCGATGTGCAGATCATATAGGCTCAGCCCGATTCTCGGCAGATATTTGACCTCCAATATATATATGGCGATCCCCGCGCCGAGGATGAGCAGCAGCGCCGCCGTCACCAGCGGAATGAGAAACATATATATATTTGAGCGGTGAAGTCTCTTTTTGATCGTCATTTTAATCACACCTTATTAATGGTGCGTTCATTATATCAGGGATTTCGGCCGCTTAGTTAAACAAATTTTAAAACGTCGGCGAAAGTTTTTAAGTTTTGTTTAATTTCTCGTTATACCTGCTTAAAAAAGCTCGGGTAGACTAATAGCCGTGGACAGGAAAGAAGCCACAAACGAATTTAAAATACCTGAGGAGGCAGACACAATGAAAAACATTATTTCCAACATTAATATAATCAACACCATTCTCGAGGCACTTGACCGCAGCGAAGAGGATATTCGCCGCCGCGCAGCCGATGCTGCCGCAAATGAGGTCGGCTATGCCTACGGCGCAGGCAGCCTCACGGTCAAGCTGTTTTCCGACTGCACCGGCAACTACGCCGAGGTAACGCTTCCCGGCAGCTATGAATATTCCTGCGGAATGAAGCTTTGCTGCATCGTCGATACCGACACAATGGGGGTTCGCGGAGTGTGCCCTGTGGAGGAGCTTGGATATTAAACACAGATAAAATGACGAAAAACCGGTGCCGAGAATTCGGCATCGGTTTTTTCTCTGTTATAGTGCTGCACGCTGCTCGGGAGTCATGCGGTATTGCGGCTTGACGTGATAAGCGACCTCGGCATACTGCCGCGCACGCTCGCGCAGCGAGAAGTTTCCGTCCTGACTGCACCAGACGTAAAGCTCGTGCAGAATAAGATCCGTCGCTATGCGCGACAGAAGCTCCGGCGGCTCCTCGGTTTCGATAATGCCGTTTTTTGCGCAGTTTTTCGCGAGCGTGGCGAAAAGATCATCCAGCGCATGCACCGCATCGCGTATGCCCTTGGGCGAGTCAAACTGCATTATAAACAATCTGCTCGTGAGCTTCGGGCCGAAATCGAGCGCGATATCAATGAAGCGGTCAAAAAGCTGCCAGATGCGCTCAAAATCGTTTTCCGCGTCGGCAAACTTGCGGAAGCTCTCCTCGTCGTTCTGCTGCGGCTTTGAAACGACATAGTCCAAAATGGCGCGCTTGCCCTTGAACACGCTGTAAAAAACCGAGCGCGACGTGTGAGCCGACTCGCATATTTCGTTGACGCTTACATTATCGTAGCCCCGGTCGCGAAACAGGGCTATCGCGCACTCGGCAATGTCATCCTTGAGGCGGTTAGACGTACTTTGCACAAAAAACACCCCACTATCAAAATGTCCTGATTTCAAAAACATTTTATGATTTTTGTCCGAGAATGTCAACTGATTGTCAACGACGTTCTCAAAGTTTTTGCAATAATTTTGTGAGTTATTACAAATTGAAAGGCACATTATTGACTGTTTTCAACAAAAAATGTATTCTGCGAGTAGCGATTGATACATTAATAACAAGGAAGAAGCAAACCACACATTTTATCAGGAGGCCTGAAACTCATGACAAAAGACCAGAAGATCGCAAAGCTTGGCAAAGAGATCACCGACCGGGCTACAGTGCTGCTCGGAAAGGACAAGATCACGCCCAATTCTCCGGAATATCTGGGCATTAACTCGGCACTGAAATACACCGCTTATAAGTACGATCAGAAGATGGCGGACGACATACTCGATATCTGCCTGACCATGAAAAAGCGCGTTCCCTTAACCATCGAGCAGCTGGCCGCAAAGAACCCTCAGTTTGACAGAGCATACCTTGAAAAGGCAATGCAGGCAGTCAGCGAGAGCGGCCTTGTTGAGTTCCACTGGGAAAACCTCGACGGCAAGAACCCCAACCATGAAAAGCGCTGGGTGCTGGATATGTTCGTTCCCGGCAGCGCAGAGATCATGATGATAAACCCCGAGCAGTCGGATATGTATCCCGAGACGGCCGACTTCTTCGAGCGCATGGCATACCTGCCCCTGGCAGGCATCACCGAGCTTGTACCTCCCGGAGGCGCAGGCATCGGCATGCATGTTATCCCCGTTGAGAAGGCTATCCCGGCCGAGAGCAAATCACTGCCCATCGAGCATCTGAGCCACTGGCTGAAAAAGTACGAAGGCCACATCGGCGTTTCCGTCTGCTCCTGCCGTAAGCAGCAGCGCATCCGCGGCGAGGGCTCTGGCGATATCGAGGGCGAATGGTGCATCGGCGTCGGCGACTTTGCCGACTACTGCCGCGAGACCAACCACGGCCGCGACATCACCTATGAAGAGGCAATGGAGATCCTCCAGAAGGCCGAGGACAAGGGCTATGTTCACCAGATAACCAACATCGACGGCGAGAACAAGATCTTCGGTATCTGCAACTGCGCAGTCGGCGTCTGCAACGCTCTGCGTACCTCACAGCTTTTCAATACCCCCAACCTCTCCGCTTCCGCATACACCGCAGAGTCCGACCCCGAGAAGTGCGTCGCCTGCGGCAAGTGCGTTGAGACCTGCCCGGCCGGCGCTGTCCGCCTCGGCCAGAAGCTCTGCACCAAGGAAGGCCCCATCCAGTATCCGCATCACGAGCTTCCCGACGAGACCCAGTGGGGCGAGGATCACTGGAACAAGAACTACAAAAACGAAAACGGTTCCATCCAGACCTGGCCCACCGGTACCGCACCCTGTAAGGTCGCATGCCCGGCGCACATCGCCATCCAGGGCTACATCAAGATGGCAGCCGACGGCCGCTATGCCGATGCGCTCAAGCTCATCAAGAAGGATAACCCCTTCCCGGCAGTCTGCGGCAGCATTTGCCGCAAATACTGCGAGGATGCATGCACCCGCGGCACCGTCGATGAGCCTCTGCAGATCGACGAGATAAAGAAATTCATCGCTGAGCAGGATATGAAGGCCGAGCATCGCTATGTTCCTCCCATGGTCTCCTGCACTCACGAGAAGTTTGACCAGAAGATCGCCATCATCGGCGCAGGCCCTGCCGGCATGAGCTGCGCTTACTTTCTCGCCATCGAGGGCTACAGCCCTGTAGTGTTCGAGAAGGAAGCCGTTCCCGGCGGCATGCTCGTAAACGGCATCCCCTCCTTCCGTATCGGAAAGGACATCGTAAATTCCGAGATCGACGTTCTGCGCGAGATGGGCGTTGAGTTCCGCTGCGGCGTTGAGGTCGGCAAGGATATCACCATCCAGCAGCTGCGTGAGGAAGGCTTCAAGGCATTCTACGTTGCGGTCGGCCTGCAGAAGGCGGCAAAGCTGAACATCCCCGGCGAAGAGCTCAAGGGCGTTCTGGGCGGACTTGACTTCCTGCGCTCTGTAAACAGCGGCAAGACCAAGAAGCTCAGCGGCGACGTCGTCGTTATCGGCGGCGGCAACGCGGCTATCGACGTTGCCCGTGCAGCACGCCGTCTGACCAAGGGCAGCGTCAACATGTACTGCCTTGAGAAGGACGAAGAGATGCCCACCGTTCCCGATGAGAAGAACGCAGGCCTCGCCGACGGCGTTGTTATCAACAATTCCTGGGCGCCCAAGGCCATCCTCGGCGAGGGCGGCAAGGTCACCGGCATCGAGCTTATGCGCTGCGTCTCCGTGCGCGACGCAAACGGCAAGTTTGCGCCTGTTTATGACGAGAACGAGACCATCACCGTTTCCTGCTCGAACGTTCTTGTTGCTATTGGCCAGCGCTCCGAGTACGGCGCGGTTCTCGCCGGAACGGCAGCAGAGACTCCCGACGGCAGCCTCATCGACCACAACGGCGTCACCTTCCAGACCGAAGAAGCTGACATCTTCGTCGGCGGCGACTGCGCGACCGGTCCTAAGTACACCATCGACGCTATCGCATCCGGCCGTGAGGGCGCAGTTTCCATCCACCGCTATGTAAACGTCGGCCAGACTCTGACTATCCACCGCAACCTGCGCGAGTTCAAGGAGCTGGATAAGCAGAACATCACTCTGCCGGCCGAGAAGTTCAAGAAGCCTGCACGCGCCGAGGTCGCTATCGACCAGAAGAAGGTCCTCACCATGCAGGACGACCGCGTGACCTTCACCGAGGAGCAGATAAAGAGCGAGGCCTCTCGCTGCCTGAGCTGCGGCCGCAGCGTGGTCGATCCCAACAAGTGCATCGGCTGCGGTATCTGCACCACAAAGTGCGAATTTGACGCTATCCACCTCAAGCGCAACCGTCCGCAGAACAGCAAGATGATCCCGGCCGAGGACAAGTTCAAGGCCATAGGACCGTATGCTGCAAAGCGCCAGGTCAAGATAATCAAGAAGAAACTTTCCGGAAAATGATCCTCCCGGAGCAAACCAGGGTGTGGGAGAGATTCCACACCCTTTTTTGAAAGGAAACGTTATGCACGAGCTGAGTATAGTTACATATGTAATAGAGCAGGTCGAAAAGATCGCAAAGGAAAATGAGCTTACGGATATACAGTCCGTGACGTTGGAATTCGGCGAGGTATCGGGCATCGTTCCGGAGTACCTCAGCGATTGCTGGCAGTGGTATGCAAAGAAAAAGCCGATCATAGAGCATGCAGAATTCAAATATGAGATAATCCCGGCAATAACCTGGTGCGACGACTGCAAGAGCACATATCCCACCGTCAAATACGGCAAGACCTGCCCACACTGCGGCAGCGGCAGAACGTGGCTTCAGCAGGGGCAGGAAATGAATATCAAGCAGATAGAAGCCTGCTGAGAAGGAGATACAATGGGACAGTATAAAGTTTACGAGATAAAGCAGAGCATATTCAAGGCAAACGACGACGCTGCCGACGTTCTCCGCGCAGAGATGAAAAGGGAGCACTGCTTCCTGCTCAACCTCATGTCGTCGCCCGGCAGCGGCAAGACAACGACTCTGACGCGCACGATCGAAAAGCTCGGCGATAAAATGAACATCGGCATAATGGAAGCGGACATAGACTCCGACGTTGACGCCGAGCGCATCTCGCATACGGGCGTTAAAAAGGTGATCCAGCTTCACACCGGCGGTATGTGCCACCTTGACGCGGACATGACCCGTCAGGGGCTTACGGAAATGGGAACGGACGATCTCGACCTCGTCGTTCTCGAAAACGTCGGCAATCTCGTTTGCCCGGCGGAGTTCGACACGGGCGCGGCGAAAAACGCCATGATCCTCTCCGTTCCGGAGGGACACGACAAGCCGCTGAAATATCCGCTCATATTCCAGGTCTGCGATGCGCTTATAATCAACAAGATCGACGTTCTGCCGTATTTCGATTTCGACATGGACAAGGTCGTTGAGTTTGCGAAAATGCGAAATCCCAATATTAAAATATTCCCGATAAGCGCAAAAACGGGCGAGGGCGTGGACGAGTGGTGTGCATGGCTGCGCGAGCAGGCCGACACATGGAACGCGCGCTGACGCTTTTTCGACAAAAACGGCAATAATTGTGCATCTTGTATATTGCAATTTCACACCCTGGTGTTAAAATAATGACAGTCGGCATTTGGCGACTTGTTGCTTTTATGCCGATAAAAGTATGCTAACTGATGAACGGAGAAAGACATGAAAGATTTAAAGCATCTGCTGTATTTTGAAAACCTCCTTCAGGAGGCTCAGAATGAGCTAATACTCCAGGCGCAGAGCGAGGGGAAGGTCTGCGTAGCTTACGTCTGCGAAAATACTCCCGAGCCGCTGCTGAACCTGCCGGGCGCGTTTTCGACCCGTCTGCGCGCGCCGCGCACCGGCTCAATGGAAATGGCCACATATTATATGACCAGCTTCCTTTGCGAATACAGCCGCGCGCTGCTTGAGCGCGCAATCGAGGGCGGCTATAATTTTGCCGATTGCCTCATAACGCCCGACGGCTGCACGATGATGAACCGCGCGGTCGAGAATATGGAGCTGTTAAAGGCTCTGGGCAAGGATAAGGAAAAATTCTTCTTTGAGTACATGGAGATTCCAATGAAGGCCGACGATAACGGCCTGAATCTGTACACTCTCCAGTGCAAAAACCATATACTCGATCCGCTGAACAAGGCATACGGCATCGATACCTCCGACGCCGCCATCCGCGAGTCCGTGAAAGAGCACAACCGCATTTGCGAGCTCATCCGCGCAATAGGCGAGTTCCGCAAGGGAGATAAGCCACGCATCACCGGCTATGAGTTCCAGGTGATAACCCTTGCAACCTATGTTGCGCCGAAATATCTGCTCATCGACAAACTCGAGGAGACCCTTGAGGAGCTTAAGACCCGCGAGCCTGAGGATAAACCCTATCGCGCCCGTGTCGTTGTTGTCGGCTCGGAGGTCGATGATACCGATTTTATAAAGCTTGTTGAGGACTGCGGCGCATATGTCTGTGCCGACCGTTTCTGCTACGGCTCGTTCCCCGGCAGAAATCCCATCGAGCTTACCGACGATGAGGATGCTCTCACTCAGGTCTGCCGCCAGTATATGTACCGCGGCCAGTGCCCGAGATATATGAACACAGCAAAAATGACCGGCCGCCGCGAGTATGTAAACGAGCTTGCCAAGGAATACGGCGCCGACGGTATAATTTATGAGCAGATAAAGTTCTGCGATCCGTGGGCATACGAGCGTATGATGGGCTCGCACATCCTGCATGACGATTACGGCTATCCCGTGCTGTCTATCGACCGTCCTTACAACATCGGCACCACCAACGGACAGCTGCGCACCCGTGTTCAGGCATTTGTCGAGAGTGTTGAGATCAAAAAAATCAACGGAGGTGTAAAGTAATGTCCAACAAGAGAATCGGCGCCAAAAATTTCGGCGATATTTACGTTGAGGGCAAGCGTTACAGAAGCCGCCGTGAGTGGCGCGGCGTAGTCGATACCCTTTATGATTATTCCAGATGGCTTTATAACTGGATTAACATGTTCAGGATCGTTCTCGTAAAGCCCCGCAATATAAAGGCAATGTTCCGCTATCGCTGGATGGCAAACTATCTGGCGGTCCCCATGATGGTCGATCGACATACTCAGGGCCTGCGCGGTGAGCACCTGCGCATCTGCCATGCAGAGCAGGACGTTATCATAGAGGACGTTGCAAAGCTGCTTGATAAGCTCTTCCGCGGCGACCGCCGCATAGGAAACGACGAGGAGTTTTCCAAGAAAGTTGTGCTCGTTGATGAAAACGAGATGCAGTCTGTGATGATGGGCTTCCCGACAGTAGTTCCTCTCAGCCGTGAGATCGCATCCACCTATATCCCCGTGCTGCTCAACCAGCGCGCCGCTATACATTACATTGATGTCGCTCAGGAATACGGCCTTGCCGGCGACGTTTGCCCGATGCCGGAGGCTGAAGCCGGCGTTTCGATCGATGACGACGCGCCCATCCTCGGCTGCTGCGCGGTTCAGTGCAACACCACCTGCGACGGCTCGCTGCTCAGCAACGGCGTTATCTCCAAGCGCATGGAGTTTGAGGACGGTATCCCCGTGTTCCAGCTCGCATCGCCGCTGCGCCATATGAACGAGGACGTTCAGGAATATGCCGCTCAGGAGATCCGCAACGCCATCGCTTTCATTGAAGAGCACACCGGCGAAAAGTGGGATTGGGACTACTACTTCGAGTGTGCAAAGCGCGTAAACTATGCCACTAAGTGCCGTTTGGAGTGGCTCGAGATGAGCAAGTCGCCTTATCCTCAGGTGTTCGGCTCGAACCTTGCGCTTTATACCGAGACAAACTATATGGCCATCAGCGGCCGCCTTCCCATATTCGAAAAGACCGACCGCAAGATCATGCGTCTTGCCGAGAAGGCATACAAGAAAAAGAAAATGGCCGCAAACGAGTATCGTCACAGAGCCATCGTGTGGGGCGTTCAGTCGCATTACTACATGGATCTGCTCGTGTGGATGCTCAACTGCTGGGGCATCGTTCCTCTGACCGACATGCTGTCGATGGACAACACCACGATGATAGCCGAAGAGGACACGCCCGAAAACCGCGAGCAGGCAATGTACGATATCGCGATGCTCACGGAGAAAATGATCATGCGCAACCGTACCCACGGCGGCTACAAAGTTCTGCTTGACGACCTCTGGGAGATCGTTACGGAGTTCAATGCCGATATGGTCATCCTCTGGGAGCACATGAGCTGCAAGGCGCTCGACGGCATGCACGGCATGTTCGAGCAGCGTGCGCGTGAGCTTGGCATACATCTCGTTTGGGTATCCCACGACCTGTTTGACCCACGCGTTGTTTCCCGTCAGGGCGTTCGTGACCAGATCAACACCTATATGCGCACCGTTATGGGCGAGGAGCCTGTTGACCCGACACTCGAAGTCCTCCCCGACGAGGAATCATGGTAATTGGAAAGGAGATAAAAATGGCCAAGTTTTATCCTGTTCTCAAAAAGCTGTCGCTCGCAGGTTTCTCATTTTTCGCCGTGACCTTTGCGGTTTATTACTTCAACCTCGATATGAAGCTCACCGCGGCTATGGAACCCGTTCTTGAATACTTCTACGATAAAGTAGACCGCGACCAGCACCTATAATACAAAGTCAAAATCGCCATGACAGATTCATTCTGTCATGGCGATTTTTTATGTAAGCAGGCCGATATTCACGATGCGGCGCTCTGCGCGCTGTCCCGGAGGTTCAGCCAGTACTGCGCGCCGTCATCCCATGCGGCCTTGTCCTCTTTTGTCTGCTCACGAGGTGTATAACCCTTGCCGAGCAGCATTTTGCCTGTCCACTCCGAGAATTTGCAGGCACCGTAGAAATTGAGATGTCCGCCGTCATACAGGTCTCGGCTTATATCAAGGCCTATCTCGTCAAAGCTGTTGGCAAGAAGCATGAAGTCTGCTTCGGGGGCGATCCCGGTCAAATCTTTTTCCAGCTTATCATAGATCTCCGGAGAGCACTGACTGAAGGTAGGGTTAATAGTGACGATGAGATCTATGCCGTTGTCCCCGCATAGCTCGGCGATTTTCTTGAACGCTTCGAGGTGCTTTTCATAAGCTTCCGTATCCTTGGACGGCTCGCGGTGATAGGGCGTGCTGCCCTTCGTGTCATAGACGTTATCAACGTATGTATAGCCCTTGTTGACATCCGCGGAGGCAGGCGTTATAAGCTTGGCGATATCCTCCCGGGTAAGCTCCTTCCACCGATCATGGTAAAAGTAAAGATCGAAAAACAATCCGAGGCGCTTATCCGGCTCGGCGGCGTCCAATATGGCACGAGCGCGATCAATTCCGCGCGGCATATAGTCAAGATTTATCTGCGTATAATTCTGGTACATCTCAAAGAAAAATGATGAGCCTTCCATTACCACGACCTGAGGCGACTGCGTTTTCAGCGCCTGCTTGAGATACCAATATGTAATGGACGGCGTTTGCTCGGAGCCTGCCATGACGTAGCCGGTCAGGCCGGACGCGGCATACATTATCTCCGGGTTCCAGTCGCAGTAGGCATAGCTGCTGCCGAGAAACAGCACGTCTATCGAGTCCTCCGGCTCGCACAGATACGCATCCCAAGTTGAGCCGTAGCTGTTGTGCACGGGCCGCATTACGACCGAGGCACAATGTATAAGCACGGCGGCAAGCACGACAAAGGCTATGGCAAGCATCCAATCTTTTTTGTTAGTCTTGTTCATCGGAGCCTCCCGTCAAAACTGACCATAAATAAATGACTGCGCGTCATATCCCGTGCCGTAGCTTCCGAAAATAAGCGACGCGAAAAGCAGCGCCAGCAGCAGAAGGCAGCGCAGCGGCCACGGACTTCCTGCCGCACGTTCGGCCTGATCGCCGTGCCTGAAGTGAAGTATATCAACAATGAGCATGACAATGCAGCTGACAAAAGCAACGGCAAACTCCCATTTGTCCATGCCCATTGCCGACAAAGGGGCGGCCCAGAGCGTTGAGCCTGCGCAGGCGCGCAGAACGTCTATGGCGCCGGAAACGGAGCCTGCTTCGAAAAACGTCCATGCGACAGTTGCCAGAATGAACACGCAGAGCATCTGCCACAGCACGGTGAGCTTTCCGCTATCCTCAAGGTGCAGAGCGCTGCGGACCCTTGCGCGAAGCGGCGCAGTGATGCTCCCAATGACCTGATAAATGCCGTTTAAAAGTCCCCAAACAAGAAAAGAGGTCGCCGCTCCGTGCCACAGACCGCTGACCGCAAACACGATCAGCACATTTATGTACTTCCGCGTTTTGCCGCGGCGGTTGCCGCCGAGGGGAATGTAAATATAATCCCTGAACCATGTTGAGAGCGAGATGTGCCACCGACGCCAAAATTCCGCGATGGATCGGGAAAAATACGGCGTGTTGAAGTTTTCTGTAAGCTTAAAGCCCATTGCACGCGCAGAGCCTATGGCCATGTGCGAATATGCTGAAAAGTCGCAGTAGATCTGGATCGAAAAAGCACATGCAGCTGCAATGACCTGAAGCGAGCCGAAGCTCTGCGGAGATGCAAACACGGTGTCGACCATGACAGCCAGCCTGTCGGCGATAAGCAGCTTTAAAAAAGCGCCGTAGGCAAAGCGGAAAAGTCCGACCCGTGCTTCCTGCCACGAAAATTCGTGCAACTGCTCAAACTGCGGCATGAGCCTGTCGGCTCTTGCAATGGGGCCTGACAGCAGCGAGGGGAAAAACGACAGGAACAGAGCGCTCTTTACAAAATTCTTTTCGGCAGGAACTTTTCCGCGGTATACGTCGATGAGATAGCCCATGGCCGCAAAGAAATAAAACGATATTCCAGCAGGGAGCAGGAGCTTAGGTACGGCGGCCGTCCAGTCAAGCCCGAGGACAGCCAGGGCGCTTTTTATAACGCCTGCTGCAAAGCCGAGATACTTAAATAATGTAAGAAGTCCGATAAACAGCGCCAGCATGAAAACAAGCAGCACCTTCTGCGGCTTATTTTCAAGCCTGCGCGCGGCAAAATACACGGCTATCGACGAGCCGACGAGAAAAGGCAGATACTCGGGGCCTGCGCACGCATAGAAAAACCAGCTGCCGATAAGCAGCCAAAGGTTCCTGCACTTTTGCGGCAGAAGAAAATATATTAAAACCGTTACCGGGAAAAATGCAAAATAGGCCGGCGATAAAAAATTCAAAACATGCAACTCCAGTCAAACAGACATTCGCTTTATTTTACACGCTGCGCGATGAGCTGTCAATTTCTCCTGTACGTATTTACCGGCTGAAATATCATTAGACTGTCAGAAACATTAACAAATTATTAACGAGTATTGCGAGCCTTGATATGGATATTAACATGCTCTGACATTAAAATAACAATCATCAGAGTGTGGCGGTTTTTGGCGCCGTCCGCCGAAATTCACCTGCTACAAGGAGGGAAACATTGTGGTAACATTCATAATCGGTCTCGTAATGCTTTTTGGAGGCGCAGCGCTTTACGGCAAGCTCTGTGAAAAGGTTTTCGGACCGGACGACCGTAAAACTCCGGCTTACACGAAAAATGACGGAGTTGACTACGTTCCCATGAAGGGCTGGAAAAACAGCCTTATCAACCTTCTGAACATTGCCGGTACCGGCCCCATTCTCGGACCTATACAGGGCATCCTGTTCGGACCCATCGCTTTTATAACCATCCCCATCGGCAACGTCATCGGCGGCGCAATGCATGACTATTTCTCCGGCATGATCTGCCTGCGCGACGGCGGCACTCAGATGCCCGACATGGTCAAAAGGTACACCAATAAGGGCATATTCACGGTTTACAACATTTTCGTATGCCTGCTCCTGCTGCTTGTCGGCGCAGTGTTTATCTACACCCCCGGCGACATTGCCGCAACCCAGGTCTTTAACTTCTCGGGCGCTGCCAACGCAACCTCGACATGGGTCATCTACGGCGTTATCTTTGCTTACTACCTCATCGCGACCGTATTCCCCATCGACAAGATCATCGGCCGCATTTACCCGATCTTCGGCGGCATTCTGCTGTTCTCGGCAATCGGCGTTTTCATCGGCCTGTTTGTCAAGGGCTATCCCCTCGTTGAGGTCTGGAACAACGTTTGGGAATATAACGGCGTGTTCAACTACAGCGAGTATTTCGCAAACGGCCACTTCTTCCCGATATTCTTCGTAACCGTCGCCTGCGGCATACTCTCCGGCTTCCATTCCACCCAGACGGCTATCATCTCCCGCACCATGAAGAGCGAGCGTCAGGGACGCAATACCTTCTATAACATGATGATCCTCGAAGGCTTCATCGCAATGGTCTGGGCGGCAGGCGCAATGGGCGTTTATAACCTCGGCCTTCAGGCGGCTGACACATCTCTCGCAACCAAAACCGTCGGTATAGTCTGCAAGGATATCCTCGGCAATGTCGGCGGCATTATCGCTCTGCTCGGCGTTATCGTTCTGCCCATCACCTCTGGCGACACCGCGCTGCGCGCATTGCGCATGTCGGTGGCCGACACACTGCACATCAAGCAGGACTCCAACGGCAAGCGCCTTGCTCTGTCGGCAATCATCTTCGCCCTCGTCGCGGCCATCCTCGTCTGGGCGAAGTCCAGCCCCGCCGGCTTCACCATTCTGTGGCGCTACTTCGCGTGGGCAAACCAGACTCTGGCTCTGTTCGCGTTCGTCTGCATCTCCGTCTGGATGTTTGAAAACGGCAAGAGCAAGTGGGTTTGGATGCCGCTTATCCCCGGCGCGTTCTACGCATTTGTCACCATTACCTACATTATGAACGCGGCTATCGGCTTCAACCTGCCCTGGACTGCGGCTTACATTATCGGCACTGTCTGCGCTGTGGTTTACCTCGTCGGCATCATCATGTATGGCAAAAAGCGCGCAGCGAAAGTAAAGCTCGCATAAATACTTATACTCCACAAAATACGTTTAAAGGCGGCCTTTTGGCCGCCTTTTTTCTATTCGTTTTCTTCTTGTGAGATATACATATCCTCGCACTTTTTCTGAGCCTCGATTATTATCCGCAGCGCCTCCTCGGATGCGCGCAGCATGGTCAGATACATCTCTTCATAATCCGACATAATATCACCTCCCGGGTATAGTTTAGAACAAAATGTTCAAAATATCAATAGACCAATTTGTTCAATCTATACTTGAATCGGTGATAATAATGCAAAAATATCAGCGTATTCGGGATTTGAGAGAAGATGCAGACCTCACACAGAAACAGGTGGGGGAAGCAATAAACGTTCCGCAGCGGACATACGCCTATTACGAGAGCGGGCAGCGCATGGTTCCGCCGCAGGTTTTGTGCGCTCTTGCAGACTTTTATAATGTAAGCGTGGACTATATCCTCGGTAGGGTGGATGAGCCGTGATGTACAAACGACTGCGCGATATGCGCGAGGACAAAGATCTTAAGCAGCGTGAGCTGGCCGAAATGCTCAACGTAAGCCAAACAACATATTCACGCTATGAAAGCGGCGAGCTTGACATACCCAGCGCCGCACTCATAAAGCTTGCCGATTTTTATAACGTCAGCGTGGACTATATCCTCGGCAGAACGGATAATAGACAGAAAAAACCCGGACGATCGTCCGGGTTTGCATATTTATATTCAGCTTAAAAGCATGCGGTCGTTGTCCAGCGCCTTGCCGGAGCCTGCCTTGAAGCGGTCGAGGAAGTCCTGCACGGTCATGCCGTCGCGCTCTGCGCCCGACACGTCCATGATGATATTGCCCTTATCCATCATCAGCGTGCGGTTGCCGAGATCGAGCGCCGACTGCATGTTGTGGGTGATCATCATGCACGTGATGTTGTCTTTTGCAACGATGCTCTTTGTAAGCTCCAGAACCTTTTCTGCCGTTCCGGGGTCGAGAGCCGCCGTGTGCTCGTCAAGAAGCAGAAGCTTCGGCGGAACAACGGTCGCCATGAGCAGCGTAAGCGCCTGACGCTGGCCGCCGGAGAGCAGTCCGACAGGCTGCGTGAGTCTGTCCTCAAGTCCCATATCCAGAAGTGCAAGCTTTTCGCGGAACATTGCACGATCGGCCTTTGCTATGTGTGAGAACCAGCCGCCGCTTTTTGCCGCCATGGCGAGGTTTTCCTCGATGCTCATGCCCGGCGCGCTTCCGCGCATGGGGTCCTGAAACAGGCGGCCGATCATGCGCGCGCGCTTGTGCTCGGGCATGAAGGTAATATCGCGCCCGGCAAGCTCGATGCTGCCGCTGTCGGTGTAAAAGCTGCCGGCGATGGCGTTAAAGAGCGTTGATTTTCCCGCGCCGTTTGCGCCGATTATGGTGATGAAGTCGCCGTCGTGGACGTCGAGGGTAAGTCCGCTCAGGGCGGTTTTTTCGTTGACCGTTCCGGGATTGAAGGTCTTGCTGATATTATTGAGCTTCAGCATGTCACACACCGCCTTTCTGAGTCTTTATCCCCATGCGCCGCTTTATCATCGGCATCTGCTTTTTGAGATAGGGGATGGAGATGGCAAGTACGACGATAATCGAGGAGATGAGCTTGAGCATGAATGCCGGCATATCGAAGCGCAGCGCGATGGTGTAGACAAGTCGGAACAAAACGGAGCCGAGCACAACGCCCACGGCGCGCGTGAATATGCCGCCCTTACCCATGATAACGCCGCCGATGAGCAGCGAGGCCAGCGCGATGGTCACCATGCCGGTGCCGATATTTATATCAACTGCCTTCTGAGACTGCGCCAGCAGGCAGCCCGACAGGGCCGTGAACGAGCCTGCTATGCACAGACCGACGATGGTCGTGAAAGCGGTGTTTATAGACGATGAGCGAACCATGTCTGGATTGTTGCCCGTTGCGCGGATAGCAAGTCCGAGGCGCGTTTTCAAAAACAGCGTCAGCAGAACAAGTATCACGATGACCGCGATCAGCGCGACGGCGAGCTTATACTGCTTTGCGAAAACCGTACCCTTGAGAAGATCCTTCATCAGCGAGAACACTGTATCGACCTTGTTCATGTTAAGCAGCGACGAGCCGCCCATGATCGCAATGTTTATTGAATAAAGTCCGGTGTTTACGATGATGCCGGCAAGCAGACTGTCAACGCCGAGCTTGGTCTGCAATATGGCGGTGACAAAGCCCGAGCATATGCCGGCGGCCATCGCGGCAGGTATCGCAAGATACGGATGCCCCGAGATGACTACGATCGCGCCGACCGCGGCGCCGAGGGTAAAGCAGCCGTCGGTGGACAGGTCGCACACGTTGAGCATGCTGTAGCTCAAATACAGTGCAAGCACTGTCAGCGAGCAGATAAGTCCCAGCTCAAGCGCCGTCTGCCCAAGGCTCAGTATCGTTGCAATATCCATGTCGTTTCCTCTTTCTTATATGCTGTGTGCGATGGTGTTTCTATTTACTGCTGAACGTCGCTGAAGCTCTCGGCAGTGGTGATGGTGTTTATCTTGGTGCAGTAGGGCTCGAATGCCGCTGCAACGGTGTCGTAGTCGTAGCCGAGCTCGGTGCAGATTTCGGTGTTGATGGTTGCGGTGCCGTTATCGAAGGTCTTGACTGCCAGAGTTGCAGGGTCTGCGCCGTTAATGAGGATGTCTGCTACCATGTTTGCGGTCTCAACGCCGAGGTTTGCATAGTCGACGCCGTAGCCGAGGAATGCGCCGTTGAGTGCGAAGGAGTCAGCGCCGGTGTAGTGGGGGATGCCGGCCTTTGCGAGGGTTTCGTAAATTGCAAGCTCTGCCTTCATGATGGAGTTATCGGTCGGGGTGAAAACTGCGTCAACACCGTCGGCTACCATTGCTTCTGCGGCGAGCATGACCTCGTCTGCGGTGGAGCCGGTGTGCTCAACGATCTCAACGCCCTTGTCGGTGAGGTATTTCTTTGCTGCTTCGATGGATGCTGCCGAGGAGTCCTGGCCGACGTCATACAGCAGGCCGATCTTCTTTGCGTCGGGGTCGTTTGCGAAGATGAGGTTCATGATTGCTTCTGCGTCGAGGTAGTCGCTGGTGCCGGTGACGTTTGCACCCGGCTTATCGAGACTTTCAACAAGCTCTGCACCTACGGGGTCGGAAACTGCGGAGAATACAACGGGGATCTCGTTATCCTCGGTCAGCGCCTGCATGCGCATCGCAACGGGAGTTGCAACGCCGATCATGAGGTCAACGTCGTCTGCGATGAAGTTCGAGATGATCTGCTCCATAACGGTCGCGTCTGCGTTGCAGTTATCGTAGCTTACCTCGAAGGTCACGCCCTTTTCTTCACCGATGGCCTTGAGCTGAGCCTGGATGTTCTCAACGATCTGGTTGAGGGAAGCGTCGTCAACATAGTTGCATATGCCGACCTTGTAGACCTTTGCGCTGTCGCCGCTTCCGTTGTCGCCGCCATTGCTGCTGCATGCGCAGAGGGTGAATACCATTGCCAGTGCGCAAACGAGCGCGAGTGCCTTCTTGATGATGCTGTTTTTCATTGTTTTTTCCTCCAAAAATGTTTTTGTAGCTTGGGTGCAGATGGAGGGGAGCTTGCTTTAAAAACAAAAAAAGCAGCCTCCTATCCCAACAATGGGACAAGAGCTGCGCTCCTGCGATACCACCCAAATTGACGAAAAATTCGTCCGCTCGCTTATGCGTACCATCATACGCATCCCGATTGATAACGGGAGGGATCCCGTCGGCATCTACTCAAGCAAGCGCTTTTTCAAGCCGCCCTCCGAAGTCCATTCATTCCGCACCGACGACCGTGATCTCACCACCCACGATTCTCTTAACAACGGCTTCCCGGAACTACTACTCTTCGTCACAGGTTTGATGCTTGCATTATAGCACCTGATTTCATCTTGTCAAGCCCCAATTAAAAATTTTTTCGAAAAAGATTTTTTGTACATTACCTCTTGCAAAGGGACGCACAATCGGTTATAATGCATACAAACTTGATAGGAATTCAAATTTTTTTGCAAGCCAGTTAGCAGCCGCTGACTCAAATGCAAAAATTTTTGAGCTTTAGTTAGCATGCGCTAACTAAACGCGAAAATACGCCGATACCCCGTCAAAAAGCGTATGGACGCAGACAAGTATATCTCGCAGTTGGCGTGTGCTAACTGACAAAAATCAGAAAAGGCAATAATGTGGGCCGTAGAAAACGGCATCACCAAGGGCACGACGGATACTACCTTCAGCCCCAACGCCGTATGCACCCGTGCGCAGATCGTTGTGTTCCTTTACAGAGCATCCGGTGACGATGCGTCGAACCTGAAGCTTCAGTTTACCGATGTTCCGGCAAACGCATGGTGTGCCGAGGCCGTCGCATGGGCGGTTTCCAAGGGCATAACCAACGGAACCACAGCGACTACGTTCAGCCCTAACGCGACCTGCACCCGTGCTCAGGCGGTAACCTTTATCTATCGCGCTCAGTAAAATCAGCAAAAACCCGTACATCCGGCACGATTTGTGCCGGATGTAGTTTTTTGCCGGATAATTTAAGCGGCTTTTGTTATATTTGCCGGTTGACTTTTGCCATTTAAAGCGCTATTATTGCAGCATGAAAACACGGTGGGTTCCACCGGGTGAACTTGAGAAAGGAGATACGGCAATGAGCATCTGCAAAGCACGCAATATGATAAGCACCGGCAGACGCGAAATGTCCGCGTCCTCCTATTTCAGCTTTACTAAGGTCTGCTATGCAGACCGATATTTTGCTGCTTTGAAATTGTCCGACCGGTGTGAACGCCCCGAAGCTGTTTTCTGATACGGGAAATCTCAGGGTGCTGCCATTCCGGCGGCACCCTGTTTTTTTAAGCAACTTTTCAACGCTTTAAATCAAAAAAGGAGAAATCGACATGAAAAAGAAAATAACGGCTTTGGTAATGGCTGCTGCAATGTGTCTGAGCGTTGCGGCATGCGGCTCGGATAACGGCGGCAGCGATACCGCCAAGGATACCTACACCGTCGGCATATGCCAGCTGGTGCAGCACCAGGCACTCGATGCGGCGACCCAGGGCTTTAAGGATGCTCTGAAGGAGGAGCTCGGCGACAAGGTCGAGTTTGTTGAGCAGAACGCCGCAAACGATATCCCGACCTGCGGCACCATCTGCAACGGCTTCGTTTCCGACGGCGTTGATCTCATCCTTGCAAACGCAACTCCGGCACTTCAGGCCGCAACCGCAGCTACCCAGTCAATTCCAATCCTTGGCACCGCAGTTACAGAGTACGGCGTTGCGCTTGATATAGATAACTTCTCCGGCACAGTCGGCGGCAACGTTTCCGGCACATCCGACCTCGCTCCGCTCGATCAGCAGGCCGCAATGTTCTCCGAGCTCCTGCCCGATGCAAAGACCGTCGGTATCCTCTACTGCTCGGCAGAGCCAAACTCCGTATATCAGGCAGACGTCGTAAAGGCCGCTCTTGAGGACAAGGGCATCACCGTTAAGGTCTACACCTTTGCAGACTCCAACGATGTCGCAACCGTAACCGCGACCGCATGCGATGAGTGCGACGCACTTTACATCCCCACCGATAATACCGCCGCCTCCTGCGCCGAGGCCATAAACAACGTAGCTCTGCCCAAGAAGACCCCCATCATCGCAGGCGAGGAAGGCATTGCTTCCGGCTGCGGCATCGCGACCCTCTCTATCGACTACTACCAGCTCGGCGTTACAACCGGCAAGATGGCCGCAAAGATCCTCACCGGTGAGGGTGATATCTCCACCATGCCCATCGAGTACTACCAGAACCCCGTCAAGAAGTACAATGCCGATCTCTGCGAGCAGCTTGGCATCACGGTTCCCTCCGATTACACCGCTATCGGCTAATTAATTATAACTGTTAACTAACCAACCGAAATGAGGTCTGAAAAATGACGATGTCCGTTTACCTGTCCGCCCTGAGCGTGACAAACCTTATATCAAGAATGCCTGCTGCCGTTGCGCAGGGCATAATATGGGGACTCATGGCGCTGGGCGTGTTTATAACCTTCCGACTGCTGGATATACCCGATATGACCGTTGACGGTTCGTTCGCGACCGGCGGCGCGGTCACGGTAATGCTCCTGCTTGCCGGGATGCCTGCGTGGGCAGCGCTGCTGATTGCCATAGTTGTCGGCGTGCTCACGGGTCTTTGCACGGGCTTTCTTCACACAAAGCTCGGCATTCCTGCGATCCTCGCCGGTATACTTACGCAGTTTGCGCTGTATTCGATCAACCTGCGCATCATGACAAAGGCCAATCAGACAGCCAGCGTGCAGAAGTTCGGCATGTTCTGGGAGAACGGAAACGGATTTCTCGTCTCCTCGCTGCATATTCCGCAGGCGATATTGGTCGGCCTTGTCCTTACGGCGATAATCGTTGCTCTTTCCTACTGGTACTTCGGCACCGAGCAGGGCAGCGCACTGCGCGCAACCGGCAACAACCCGGCAATGAGCCGTGCACAGGGCATCCATATCGGCACGATGAAGGTCATCGGACTCGGCATCTCAAACGGCATAGTCGCCCTCGCAGGCGGCCTTATGACCCAGTTCCAGGGCACCGCCGACGTCAGCATGGGCCGCGGCGCCATCGTCATCGGCCTTGCTGCGATCGTCATCGGTGAGATCCTGTGCGACGCTATCTTCAGCAAGGGCTGCAACTTTGCCGTAAAGCTCTGCTTTATCATCTTCGGCGGCGTTGTCTACTACGCGGTCATGGTTGTCATCCTCTGGCTGAAGCTTGACCCGAACGACCTTAAGCTGTTCACGGCCATCATCGTTGCCGCCTTCCTTGCGATACCGCAGCTCAAGGCGCAGTCGAAAAGCTCGTTTTCACGCTCTAAGAAGAGGGCAATAAGCGAAAGGAGCGATGCATAATGCTGGAGATAAAGAATGTTTCAAAGACCTTTAACCCCGGAACGATAAATGAAAAGCGCGCGCTGACAGACCTCAGCCTCAGCCTCAACGACGGCGACTTCGTCACCGTTATCGGCGGCAACGGCGCAGGCAAATCGACGCTTCTTAACGCTGTTGCGGGCGTGTGGCCGGTCGATTCCGGATCTATACTCATCGACGGCGAGGACGTCACCGGCATGCCCGAGTACAAAAGAGCAAAGTACATCGGCCGTGTTTTCCAGGATCCGATGATGGGTACAGCACCCAATATGCAGATCGAAGAAAACCTCGCTTTGGCCTATCGCCGCGGAAGAAAACGCGGACTCAAATGGGGCGTTACGAACGCCGAACGTGAGATATACCGCGAAAAGCTTGCGACCCTCGGCCTCGGCCTTGAGGACAGACTTACCGCCAAGGTCGGCCTGCTCTCCGGCGGCCAGCGCCAGGCGCTGACGCTGCTCATGGCTTCGCTTCAGACCCCGAAGCTGCTGCTTCTGGACGAGCACACTGCGGCTCTCGACCCCGGAACGGCCAAAAAGGTTCTTGAGCTTTCCGATAAGATCATAAGCGAGAATAAGCTGACGGCGCTCATGATAACCCATAATATGACCGACGCCATCCGCCACGGCAACCGCCTGATCATGATGGACAGGGGCAGAATAGTCCTCGACATATCCGGCGAGGAAAAAAGCCGCCTGACCAAGGCTGATCTTCTCGAACGCTTTGCCGCAAAGACCGGCGTTCAGGAGGAGACCGACTCCGTCCTGCTGTCGTAAATTTTAAATTGTTATTGCACCGCCCGTGAGGATACCTCACGGGCGGTTTTTGCGTGTAGATTTGTTCACATTTGCATGATATACTTTCAGCGATATATACCAGAAGGGAGAAGCGCATGAGCTTTACGATGATATTGGCAGTTGTTTATGCTGCGCTTATCGGCTTTGCGGTCGCTGCATTTGCGAAAAAGCACAGGGTGCTCGGCGCCGGGCTGCTTGCTGCGGTCGCGGTATTGACTGCCGTGCTGATGTATATGTGGATCAACTCGCCGATGTGATTTGAAAAAACCGAATATAAAAATAGCAGCTGCCTCCTGCGCGGAGAGCAGCTGCTTTTGCCGTTTTGAAATCAGAATATGCAGTTTTCGATATAGCGGTGGAGAATTGCGGCCACCTGAGCGCGTGTTGCGCCTGCTTTGGGCATGAGACGGCCGTCGGCCGAGCCGTTTATTATGCCCTCTGCCGATGCCCAGGCTATGGCAGTGCGCGCATAGACCGAGACGCTTTCGAAGTCCGCAAAGCTGCCGAGGTCGGCTGCTGCCGATACGTCGATGCCCTTGAAGGCGGCGTAGCGATAAAGTATAGCAGCCATCTGCTCGCGCGTGACGGTGGCGTTGGGAGCAAAGGTGTCCTTGTCAAAGCCGTTTACGATGCCGTTTGCGGCCGCCCAGCCGACAGCGCTGCTGCACCAGATACCGCGTGTATCGGAGAAGGTGGGTGCGGCGGCCTTGGGGCTTCCCTCCATGCGCCACAGAACGGTCACGAGCATGCCGCGCGTCATGGTGACGTTTGGAGAGAACGTGTTTGCGCTCGTTCCGGCAAACAGAGCATTGTTGTAGGCGTAATATGCATCGCCGAAGTACCATGCGTTTGTGGGAACATCGGTAAACGGGAAGCCCGTTACGGCGGTCATGATGCCGGTCTCGGTCGAGCAGGTGAGCCAATTGCCGCTTACGCTGCTGCCGGTCGCCTTTATCGTGCCGTCATCAGCTATTGCCGCTGCGACGCAGCCGCCGGTTTTTACGGGAACTCCGAGCGAGCACTGAGCGTTAATGCTCCTGCCGCCTGCTGCGGCGGAGACAAGGAAGAGCTGCGCACTGTCAAGCTTTTCGCCGAGAGCGCGTTTCTGCACTGCGTTCGGCTGAGCGGTGCCGACCGAAACGCTCACGTCGCCGCCCGAGGTGAGCACGGAGGATTCAAACTCCGCGCTGCCGTTTGCGGTGGTAAAGCGAACGGAGCTTGCCGCCGAAAGCGCCGAAACTCCGCGCTCCCAAACGTTTACGGTGTCCGCACCGGTAACGGATGCGTCGATAATAACGGTTTTGCCGCTTGCGCCGATCGTGCGCATCATGTTGCTTGTCGGGAAAACGGTGCATACACCGTTTTCGACGATGGCCGGCGCACTGACGGGCACAGTGCCGGTGGTGATGATCACAGGACGTATATCGAGCTTGCCGTCGAGAACGATGAGCGCGTCGTTATCGTCGGTGAAATTTGTGTCGTTGCCCATGGAGTCGGCAATTTTGTAGATATAGTCATTGATCTTGGCTTTGACTGCGTTGGTGAAGATGTTATCGAATTTTATTGAGCTTGCCGCATCGCCGAAAGCGTGCTTTTTGATGATCGAGAGCAGCTGGTCAAGTATCTCGCCGCTTTTTATCTTGTTAAGACCGGCCTGCACCCAATCGGGGTAATCGCCGTCATCCTCGCCGCCGAGGTGGCTCTGATAGATGTAGTTTACGGCGTCGAGCAGTGTCTTGGTGTCCGTAACGGGGATATTGACGCCCTCTGTGATGATGCTCTGCAAATTTGCTATTATGCGGCCGTTTATCCATGTTGAAACGCTGTTTTCAACGGGGACGAATTTGTTCAGGAAACTGCCGACGAAGCTTCCGGCAACGGTGTTGAGCATATCGGCGGTGAAGCCGCGCTCTCTGCCGTATTCGGTCACGTCGGCGATGGTCTCGTACTTGCCGGAAACGGCGTTGTAGTAGCTTACGGGGCCGATGTGATTGAGCGTGTTCACGGCGGCAACGAGACTTCCGGAGACCTCACGCAGCTGAACAAAGCGCATGGGCGAGGGGTAGGTTAGGTTTGAGCCGGTCTCAACATCGTAAAGAGTGCTTCCGCTCTTGGTCGTCATTACGGCGATGTCGTTTGCGTGCATATGGCCGGTGAAGATCATTTCAAGTCCGGCATCGGCAAGCTGGGCGGCAATGGTGCCGTAATCCTTAACAAGATACATCTTGAGAATGTCCGGCTCCATGGAGAAATGCGGAACAAAGCCGTGGTGCGAAAGGCCGATGACGTGATTCCCTTTTGCCTTGGCTGCCTTTATCTGCTCGGTTGCCCATGCAACGAGCTCGGGACTCATTTCGCCGCGTGTTTCGTGCTCATTGTCGTTATCCGACGTGTTGTCGGCGCTGTAGCAGCAGGTGTCGAGCGCGATAAGCGTTACACCCTTGCAAGGCTCTGCAACGTATGAAAGCTGACCCGATTCCTTGCCCTGGGGAGGAGTGTAGCGCGCAACTATGCTACTGTCGGAATACACGAAGTCATAGACGGATGCAAAGTCCTCGGGCTGAGTGCGCGTTGCCGGAACTGCCTTACCGTCGGGAGTGTTGAAGTTTTTTGCGTTTTCGTTGCGGATGTCATGGTTGCCGTTTATGACATACACCTTCATGCCCGGAACGTCCTTCTGAACCTGCTGCAGGCGAGCAGAGAACTCCTTGTGGCCTTCAAGCTCGCCGTCCTTCGTGAGGTCACCCGAAATAAGCAGAATGTCTGGCTTGTCCTCACGCACGGCATCGAGCAGCTTGAGGTTTATCTCGCTGCTTTCCGTGAGCAGCTTTCTGTCGCTGTTGAGTGCATCGGTGTAGTCTGAGGTGTCCTTTATCATGTTCGGGGACAGGTAGTGCGTGTCGCTCATGACGGCGATCTTAAGATCTATGCCCTTATCGGCGTCATCCCGAGCGGCCAGCGCAGGGCTGCACAGCGTGCTTATCATTATAATGGTAAGCAGCGCGGCGGCAAAGCGCCGGAAATGGTTTTGCTTTCTCATTGTTTTCCTCCTATTTCTTCTATTACTGTATCGGCATCCTAACCAAATACAATCATACATGAAAAATGCGGCGAAAACAAGAGTGATAACGGTTGACAGGTAAAATGTGCGTATATATAATGTAAAACGTTTTTGAAAGAGGAGCGTTATGAACAGAGAAAACTTTTTCAGAAAATATGATAAGATCATCGAGAGTTTCGGCGAGGCAAAGCCGAGCATACTGCTGCACAGCTGCTGCGGACCTTGCTCAAGCTCGGTGATCGAGCTGCTTTCGCAGCATTTTGATGTAACGGTTTTGTGGTATAACCCCAACCTCTGGCCGGAGGAAGAGTTCGAAAGGCGCCTTGCCACCCAAAAGCAGCTTATATCCTGCCTTGCCGAGGACGGGATTTGCGCAGGGCTTTTGACACTGCCGTGGCGCAGCGAGGACTATTTTTCGCGCATAAAGGGGCTTGAAAACGAGCCGGAGGAGGGCAAAAGGTGCCTTGAGTGCTTCCGAATACGCCTTGACGAGACCGCACGCATCGCCGCCGAGCGCGGCTTTGACTGGTTCTGCACGACGCTCACCGTGTCCTCGCGCAAGGATGCGGTCGTCATAAACGCCATCGGCCGCGAGGCCGAAAAAAAGTACGATGTCAGATGGCTGCCCTCGGAATTTAAAAAACGCGAGGGAAACCACAGATCAATTATCTTGTCCGAAAAATACGGGCTGTACCGTCAGGAATACTGCGGCTGCGTATTTTCGCTCAATGGAGGCAGCAATGAATAAAACCACAAGAAATATAGTGACAGCCGCCGTTATCGGAGCGCTGTATGCCGTGCTTACGATGGTGCTTGCGCCGATAAGCTACGGCCCCGTGCAGTGCAGAATATCCGAGGTGCTGTGCATACTTCCGTTTTTCATGCCGAGCACCACATGGGGGCTGTTCTTCGGCTGTGCGATAGCCAATATTGCAAGCTCGGCCGGACTTCCGGATATCATCTTCGGCTCGCTTGCAACGCTTATAGCATGCCTGTGCATATCGTGGTGCGGAAAGCACAATAAAAAGGCGCTTGCCTGCCTTATGCCGGTTATCTGGAACGGACTTATAGTCGGCGCGATGCTCACGGTCGTCGTAGCAGGGCTCAATCCGATCAAAAACTTCGGCGCATTTGCCGTCTTTGCCGGCGAGGTAGCTCTCGGCGAAGCCGCTGTAATGTTCATTGCCGGCCTTCCGCTTCTGTCCTGGCTGCCGAAGCAGAAGTTCTTTGCCGACTATGTAAGCAGGTCTTGACAAAATGCAGCAAAAATATTAATATGTCATTGCAAAAGGGGTGCTGAGTTTTCTCGGCTGAGACGGAAAGAATCGAATTTCCGAGACCCTCGAACCTGATCCGGGTAATGCCGGCGTAGGAAACGAAAATTATTATATCAATCGTTTTCCTATGACCGCATTGCTTTTGCAGTGCGGTTTTTTATGTTTTAGGAGGAATAGAAAATGACAAAGAACAGAACGCTCCCACTTGTGGAGTGCGCTATCATGATAGCGCTTGCCACCGTGCTGAGCATGGTAAAGCTTGCAGAGCTTCCCTATGGCGGCTCGATAACGATAGCGTCGATGCTTCCGATAGCGATAATCGCTTATCGCAGAGGAATGGGCTGGGGACTCGGTTCGGCATTTGTTTATGCCGTCATCCAGCAGCTTTTGGGTCTTAATTCGCTTTCCTATGTTACAACTTGGCAGAGTGTTGTCGCAGTTATATTGCTCGACTACATAGTTGCGTTTACGGTGGTCGGCTTTGCGGGCATTTTCAGAAATGCTATTAAAAGTCAGGCAGCGGCTCTGACCCTTGGCTGTGTTTTTGTATCCGTCCTCCGTTATGCCTGCCATGTGATTTCCGGTGCAACGGTTTGGGCAGGATTGTCCATCCCTACGCAGGCGGCACTTTCCTATTCGTTCATATATAATGCGACCTATATGCTTCCGGAGGCCATAATTTTGGCTGTATCTGCGGCGTATATAGGCTCTGTCATAGATTTCAGAGAGGAAAAGCTTCGCCGGCTGGTTCGCGCAAATTCCGGCGTACATGCACCTGCCATGAGCATAGTCGCGGGACTTGTTGCCGCAGCTGCCGTGGTATATGACGTTGTTGAAGTGTTTTCACATCTGCAGAGTGCCGAGAGCGGCGAATTTGACATTACCGGTCTTGCGGCGGCAAACTGGACTGCCGTTATAGCGGTAACGGCATCCGCGGCTGTTGTTGCCGTTTTGCTTATCGTGGTCAGCAAGGCACTGAAAAACAGCCGAGCGGCCTAAAAAAACCTTGACACGGTAAAAGAGTATCGTATATAATAAACTTCCGATGCTTGTGAGCATCGGAAGTTTATTACTTTGTCAACTACTTCGGGCAAAGCCCGATGTTGAGTATTATTCTGAAAGGAGTGCACAAAACATGCTGCGTACTTACCAGCCCAAGAAGCGTCAGCGCAAGAAAGAGCACGGCTTCCGCAAAAGAATGGCTACCGCAAACGGCCGCAAGGTCCTCGCTCGCCGCAGAGCAAAGGGCAGAGCAAAGCTGAGCGCCTGATTTGGCAGCTCCGAGCAGGAAAAGCAAATAAATTTTTTAGGGCAGCTAAGCTGACGGAAGTCTAACCCGTGCTGCCCTTAACGTGTTTGCTGATATAAACGGAAAGCAAGGGTGGAATAATTGGATTTCAGGTCAACTCTGAAAAAGAATTATGAGTTTAAACGGCTTTATAACAAAGGCAAAACCGCCGTTACGCCCTATATGGTCGTGTATGCTCTGAAAAATCACCATGGAGCGCGCCGCGTTGGCTATACCGTGTCCACAAAGCTGGGCAAGGCAGTCGTGCGCAACCGCATCCGCCGGAGACTTCGAGAGATATACAGACTTAATTCGGACAAGCTCAAAACAAATGTCGATATCGTCATCGTTGCGCGCAGCCGCTGCGTAGAGGCGGAGTATTCCAAAATGGAAAATGCCTTTTTGCATGCCTGCGCCGAGCTTGATATTTTAAGAGGCGATGAGCAATGAAAAAGCTTCTTCTCGCGCTTATCCGCATATATCAGAAATACGTCTCCCCGGCGTTTCCGCCGAGGTGTAGGTTTATTCCGACCTGCTCACAGTATGCCGTTGAAGCTATCGAGAAATACGGGGCTTTGAAGGGCGGCTGGCTCGCCCTTAAACGGCTGTCGAAGTGTCATCCTTTTCACTTCGGCGAACACGATTTCTTCGATCCCGTTCCCTGACGAGGATCGGAATACAAGGAGAAACTTATGTCACTATGGGATATTATAGTCTGGCCGTTTGCCAGACTGCTGGAGATCCTTTATAACTGGACCGACAGCTACGGCCTTGCCATTATCCTCTTTGCTCTTGTGGTCAACCTGATCCTGCTGCCGTTCATGGCAAAGAGCAAAAAGGGCATGATGAAGACCACCCGAATCCAGCCTCAGCTCAAGGAGCTGGAGAAAAAGCATAGGGGCAATCAGCAGAAGTATCAGCAGGAAGTCATGAAGCTCTACAAGGAGCAGGGGGCAAGCCCCACTTCCGGCTGCCTTTGGTCGCTGATCCCGTTCCCCATACTCATTGCACTTTACAGCGTCATCCGTCAGCCTCTCGGCAGTATGATGGGTCTGGGCGATGAGAGCATCAAGAAGCTCACCGACTGGGCTACCCAGAATGCAGGCTTTGTTGCCTCCAAGCAGGGCACCTATGACCAGATCGGCGTTGCCGACGCGATCCATAAGAACTGGGACGCAGTTACAAACGCACTCGGCAACTTTGACGGAAAGCTGCTGAACATTGACTACAGCTTTCTCGGTATGAACCTCGGTTCGATCCCCGATTGGAAGATCTGGAACTTTGATTTTTCAAGCGCCGATATCCTTGCGACCATCGGCCTGTTCCTGATCCCGATCATTGCGGCGTTCCTTTCCTGGGCGTCGATGAAGATCAGCCAGGCGACCAACCCTCCCCAGGCAGGACAGGCTCAAATGAGCATGAAGACCATGAACCTCATGATGCCCATTATGTCCATCTGGATCTGCTTCATCATGCCTGCGGCTCTCGGCGTTTACTGGATCGCCAACAGCTGCTTCGGTATCGTGCGTGACCTTGTGCTCACAAAGCACTACAAGCGTAAGCTCGATATCGAGGATGCAGAGCGCATCGCAGCACAGAAGGAGAAAGAGGCCGAGCGTGCACGCCGCCATGAGGAGCACGAGCAGCTCAAGGTGGAGGGTGCAACGACCCGCAATAACAACACCAGCAAAAAGAAAATGCAGGCTCAGCAGAAGCAGGCCGATGCAGAGCGCATCGCCGCAAGCGAAAGAGCGGAGCGCGAGGCGCGCCGCGAAAAGCTTGGTATAGAAAAGCCCGAAAATCCCTCTCAGGTCGGCAAGCGCCGCTACGCAAGAGGCAGAGCTTACGATCCCAGCCGTTATGCCGACGAAATGGCGGCGGCAGAGGAGGTTAATGAGCCGGTCGAGGAGACCGCAGCGCAGACCGAGGGCGAGCCTGAACAGTCACAGGAGAACAGTGAAACATGATAAAGTCTTTGGAAACCACAGGCCGCACCGAGGATGAAGCCATCGCCGCAGCCCTGAAGGAACTCGGACTTGAGCGCGACGATGTTTCAGTAACAGTCGTTGAGCGTGCAAAATCCGGCTTCCTGGGAATAGGCGCTTCACCCGCAGTCGTGCGTGTCGAGTATGAAGCTCCGGATGAGCCGGAAGTCGAAGCCGAGCCTGCTCCGGTTGAGGCCGAAGCTCCCGTAAAGGCGGCGGAAAAGCCTGTCGATGACGGCGAGTTTGCCGATATCAGAGCCTTCCTCGCAGGACTTCTTGAGCGCATGGGAGTTAAGGCGAATATCGAGATCAGCCGTCGCGACGGCAAGAGCATTGCCGTTAATCTCTCGGGAGCGAATATGGGAGCTGTCATCGGCCGCCGGGGCGAGACTCTCGACGCCATCCAGCACCTGACCAACTACGTCATCAATCGCGGAAGCGACAAGCACATGCACATCTGCGTTGACGCGGAGAGCTACCGTGCAAAGCGCGAGGAGTCGCTTGTGCGCCTTGCCGAGAAGATGGCGGCAAAGGTCATAAAGTATAAGCGCAGCATGGCACTTGAGCCGATGAACAGCTACGAGCGTCACATTATCCACGCCGCCCTTCAGGATTACGAGGGCGTTACCACCAGCTCGACCGGAACGGAGCCTAACCGCCGCGTCGTCGTGTCCTATGATCGGCCGCAGAACAACGGCAACAAGCCGCAGAGCCGCGAATGGGCGTAAAATCCGTATATTGGAGGAACTAAAATGATACTTGAAAAGATTCAGCAGATTCTTGCACAGCAGTTTGAAGTATCCGCCGACAGCATTAACGCTGACACCAATATCGTTGATGACCTCGGCGCGGATTCGCTTGACGTTGTCGAGCTGATCATGTCCGTTGAGGACGAGTTCGGCGTGCAGATCCCCGATGAGGATGCAGCAGAGCTGGCCACCGTCGGCAAGATCGTCGAGTACATCGAAGCAAGACAGTAATTATAAACCACGAAAATCCCGTCCGCGAGGACGGGATTTTTTTGCGTCAATATGCGCGCAAGTGCGGCTGCTTAACGGAATGCGCACTTTTTGTTGACTTAAAACAAGGAAAAGAGTAAAATAAACTGATTAAGCTGACGAGAGTCGAACACGTATCGGTTTTGACGGGCAGATTTCCGCCCATGCTGCGTTAAAGCTCTTGACAATACGACAGTATTCTCTGCGAGCTTTGCCTTGCCTGAACAAAAATCTGCTCCGGCAAAACTGCGAGCACCTGTCGGCTGTGCTTTTCGAGATATTTTCGCCTTTCTTTGGTGCAGGTGGGCTGGCGCCCATCAAGACAAAAAAGGTGAAAATAGCCGGAAGGGTACGCCGACAGGCGATATGTGTTCGGCTCTCGTCAGCTTAAGTAATTATAGCCGATTATCGCTGAGTTTTCAACAGTTTTGACCGCCGGTTTTTAAACCATGTGCTTTGATAAATCTTATTGACAAATTCTGCGCCTCAGGATATAACAGAATTTACAATATGTGATTTAGGGAGGCGCAAAATATGACCGAGCTTGAAAAGATCGAGTACACAAAAAACTTTGTTGATAAGCTTGCCGCGGGGATAAACCCAATCGACGGCACTCCGATCGCCGAGGGCGATCTTCTAAACAACGTCAGAATATCTCGCTGCATGTATTATGTTTCGGATATTCTGCGCCGCGTCATAGAAAACGGCGGGCTTGAGGGCAAAAAGCCGGCAAGGCGAGGGCGCGCACCGTTTGCGCTCGATAGCAGCGCCCGGCGCGAGCTTACCCCGGCCGACGAGCCGCTAAGAATATCGCAGGTGACAAGTCTCATAAACGAAAAGGTTGACCCCGAGGCGATGAAAAATTTGCGCTCGGGCGTTATCACCCGGTGGCTTCTCGGCATCGGCGCGCTTGAAGAGGTTCAGCTGCCCTCGGGCAAGGAGACCAAGCTCCCCACGCCGAAGGGGCGCAGCCTCGGCCTGATAACGCAGGAGTTCCGGGGCGAAAACTCGGTGTACTCGGTCGTGCTGTATAAGCCGGAGGCGCAGCAATTCATATTCGATAACATCGACGCGATAGAGCAGCTCAATCGCGAAAAAAGCGGCGGCAGAGAAAACCGGGGCAAGCCCTGGAGCGTGCAGGACGATGCAACACTTGGCGAGCTTATCGGAAAAGGCGTGGAGAAAACCGAGATCGCGCGCACCCTCGGCCGCACGGTGAAAGCCGTCAACGCACGGCTCGAGCGCCTCGGCCTGGATGTAAACGTAGGCGATGCTCCTCAGCAGCAGCAAAAATGATATATATTACCTGCCGGTGTTGACATTGCGTTAACAGTTTGTTAAACTATGCAACGCGACTTTAACGCGAAACTAACATCAAAGGATGAGAAAAGAGAAATGAAAATCGTAAAAGCATATAACAGCGTAAGCCTCGTGCTGCGTATTGTTATAGGTATGGTCATCGGCGCATTACTTGCGCTTATTATCCCCAACGCTGCCGAAACCGCTCCCGGAATCGGTATTCTCGGCACGCTGTTCGTCGGCGCACTCAAGGCAATCGCGCCCCTGCTGGTATTTATCCTTATCATCAGCGCACTTGCACAGTCCAGAGAAAAGATGGGCAAGCAGTTCGGCACCGTTATCGTGCTGTATCTTGTATCCACCTTCCTCGCAGCTGTGATCGCAGTTATTGCAAGCTTCATTTTCCCCGTGACCATCACCCTCACGGATGCAGCCACCGACGCAGCTCCCGACAGCTTTGCTTCGATATTCACCGGACTTCTTAACAACATCGTTGCCAACCCCATCGGCTCGATAGTCTCCGGAAACTACCTCGGCATCCTGTTCTGGGCGATCGTACTCGGCTTTGCGTTCAAGGCAGCGTCCGACACCACCAAGAAGTTCCTCGCCGACGCATCCGATGCAGTCACCAAGGCAGTCCGCTTTGTAATTAACCTCGCTCCCTTCGGTATCCTCGGCCTCGTGTTCTCCGCAGTTTCCACCAGCGGCCTTGCCATCTTCACCGAGTATGGCAAGCTCCTGCTCATCCTCGTCGGATGCATGCTCATAGCCGCACTTGTTGTAAACCCCATCATGACCTTCATAGTCATCCGCAAGAACCCGTATCCGCTGGTGTTCAAGTGCCTGAAGGAAAGCGGCGTTACCGCATTCTTCACCCGCTCCTCGGCAGCTAACATCCCCGTTAACATGACCCTGTGCGAGAGCCTCGGACTTGACCGCGAGTTCTACTCCGTGTCCATTCCCCTCGGCGCTACCATCAACATGGCAGGCGCGGCAGTCACCATCACCGTCATGTCCCTCGCCGCGGTACACACCCTCGGCATGACCATAAGCGTTCCCGTGGCGATCGTCCTGTCCGTCATGGCCGCTCTGGGCGCATGCGGCGCTTCCGGCGTTGCCGGCGGCTCGCTGCTGCTGATCCCCATGGCCTGCTCGCTGTTCGGCATCTCCAACGATGTTGCAATGCAGGTTGTCGGCGTCGGCTTCATCATCGGTGTCATTCAGGACTCGGTCGAGACCGCGATCAACTCCTCCTCCGACGCGCTGTTCACCGCCGTTGCGGAATTCAAGCAGTGGCGCAAGGCAGGCAAGGAAATAAAGTTCTAAGCCAAACATACTTAAAGCCCCGTCATCTGACGGGGCTTTTTTAGTTGCGCATTGACGCAGCTACCGATACGGTAATTGCGATTGCTCGATATCGAGGGTTCGTAGAAAACCGTGCGGTTTCTCCGCAGCCGAGAGCAGATAGCTGACATCCAATAGGGTGCGAAACAGCGCGGTTTTGTCAGCAGTTCCGAATCGGGCTACCAGAGAAAACCGTATCCGCAGGTGCAGTAAAGCGCTATTAATAAAGCAGCGACAAACAGAGCAACGAGCACGGCTCGCACTTTCTTCGAGCGCAAAAGCTTGAACCTCGGCTCGCGAACGGGCGCTGATTCTTCGGCCTTGCTCGGCTCCTCCGGAGTCGCGCCCGGCTTCGGCTCGGGTATGGCCGTGCGCGCACGCTCGGCGAGATGCTCCAGCCTGTTTTCGACCGCCTTCTGGCGCTCGATGAGCTTCTTACCGGTCATCGCGTCGCGGTTAAACGGCTCCTCGGCCAGTATTTCATCAAACAGAGCATCGGCCTCGTCACTAAGGCCCATCGTCATGAGCTGATACGCCTTGTCCATTTTTCGCTTGTGCATCCGCTCGTCCGGCGAGCGCTCAAGCAGCTCTTCAAGCAGCGTTTTATCCTCCATATGCCGATATCCCCTTTCAATGTCGGATAAATATTTTACCATCCAATTCCGGGACGGTCAATGGTTCGACAAAGAATCTTGAATTTTTCGGACACATGTATTAAAATCATGGCGGAGGACAGACTATGAAAAAGCTTGCGATATTTGATTTGGACGGAACTTTGCTGTACACGCTTGAGGATCTGCACGCCTCAACGAATTTTGCGCTCGAAAGCGAGGGCTTGCCGGCGCGCAGTCTCGACGAGGTTCGGCGCTTTGTCGGAAACGGCATACGGAAGCTCATCGAGCGCGCCGTGCCGGACGGCTGCGCACCGGACGTGACCGACCGCGTGTTTGCGGCTTTCAAGCGCCACTATGCGGAAAACTGCATGGTTTTGACGCGACCCTACCCCGGCATACCGGAAATGCTCGACGCGCTCAAGGCGCGCGGCTGGAAGCTCGGCGTTGTGTCGAACAAGGCAGACGAGCCGGTTAAGGCGCTCATCGCGCATTATTTTCCCGGCGTGTTCGACAGCGTTGTCGGAGAGCGCGAAAATGTCCGCAAAAAGCCTGCACCGGACAGCGTTTTTGAGACCGTAGGCAGCCTCGGCTGCGATATCGGACAGGCCGTTTACATCGGCGACTCGGACGTTGACGGACAGACCGCCGCCAACGCCGGATGCGACTGCATTCTGGTGTCCTGGGGCTTCCGCGGCAGGGAGACTCTGCTGCCTTTCGGCTGCCCGATAGCCGACAGCACCGGCGAGCTGCTCACAATACTTACGGAGGGCGAGAAATGAAGATAAACAAGCCGCTTTCCGCCGCGCTCGCGGCCGCCGGACTCGGCTACGCCATCGGAAACCTCAACCCGGCCTACGTCATGGGTCTGCGCAAGGGATATGACATTCGCAAAAAGGGCTCGGGCAATGCCGGGGCGACAAATCTGATGATACTCGAGGGCAAGAAGGCCGGCGCATTCGTCATGTGCTTTGATATCAGCAAGGCCGCTGTGAGCGTTGGGCTTGCGCGCAAGCTGTTTTTGCAGAGCAAATATGCAGGTGAAGCCGCCGGTGCCGCCTGCGTTCTCGGGCATATGTACCCGGCGCTGATGCATTTTCGCGGCGGCAAGGGTCTTGCCTGCCTCGGCGGCGTGATCCTCGCGTTCGGCGTGCACGACTTCCTCACCACGCTGTTTCTCGAGTCGGTGCTGCTGATGGCTACGCGCTATCTCTGCCTTGTGCCGATAACCGGCTCGATATTTTATCCGATCTACCACGGCATTGAGCGCGGCGACTGGCGCGCGGCGGCGATACTCGGACTTATAACCCTGCCCATCCTCTCCAAGCACATCGAAAACCTGGAGCGCATCAAGCAGGGCAAGGAGCTTAAGCTCGATTTTCTCTGGGATAAGGACGGCGAGCTTGACCGCATCGGCTACGTCGAATCGGAATTTTAGTAGCGCATTGACGCACCTACGGATACGGTTATCTCTGGTATCCCGGTTCGGGACAATGGTGGAAACCATAGCGTTTCGCGTAACGCAAGTGCGACGCTGAGTTTTGCGGTGCACCCGTAGATGGTGGAAACCGTGTGTGCCTCGCGCTACAGCAGTGCAATGCTGAATTTTTCGCCGCACACCTGTAGGGAACGGATTTATCCGTTCCGCCTGCCACGGTTTTGCCTGAACCCACCGGTCGGGCTGACGTAAAAACCGTATCGGCATCAGCGTTGATGCGCCTCTAAAAAAATGCGCTTCTAAAAAAATGCGCCTCTAAAATGCCTTCCCCTGCGTAGCTCGAGGGGAAGGTGTCACCTTGGTGACGGATGAGGTGTTATTAAATCTTTGCCGTCAGGCAAAAACAATATTAAAAAACGGGCGGCCAATTGACTGCTTCTTTTTTTATTTTGTGAGTCTTATCATGTTGCCGTCTATGTCAGACACCTTGCGGGCACCGCACATATACATTGCGTCGGAGAACTCGTCCTTGAGCTTTTGGATGTAAACTCTTATGACTTCCGTGCTGCCGCCGTAGTAGCTCACGAGCACGGGGCGGCAAATCATGACCGCGCCTGCTCCAGCACTTCCTTGTATGTCATTTTGCTCTCTCCTTTTTTGTCTATGCCGCCATTATACAACAGCTATCGCCAAAAAGAAGCAAAAACATACCGACATCGAAAATCGATGCCGGTACGCTTTTAGGGGATCACTGCCGACGTATGCACCCGACGGCGTTTGAGGGGAGGAAGGGCCCCTCGGTTTGGGGAGGGTGGAGCTGAGAAAATTACATCTGATCTGAAAGAAGAAATGTATACAGATAATTACGGTCTTACGGTCTCGCCGTCGCCGTTTGCACCGTCGATAACAGTCTTGGTGCCGAAAATGTGGGATGCCCACGGGGAGATGTAGTACAGGATGAGGTATGCGACCTCTTCGGGAGTCGCGGCGCGCTTATCGTAGGTGCCGGAAACGAGAGCTGCGTAGCGCTCCTCGGGGCTCATCGCGTCGCTAAGTGCGTTTTTGCCGATGCGAGCGAGCATGTCGGTGTCGACACCGTCGGGGTTAACGCTGTTGACATTGACGCCCTGGGGGCCGAGCTCACGGGCAGCGGACTTCATAAGTCCCTGGACTGCGTGCTTGGATGCGCAGTAGATGGCCATGCCGGGGCTGCCGACAACGCCGCCAATGGACGAGGTGATGACGATGGAGCCGTGACCCTGCTTTGCAAGAACATCGCCGCCGTACTTGAGCATGTACATCACACCAAGGACATTGATGCTGAAGACCTTTTCAAAGTTTTCCTTGCTCATCTGATTATTAAACTCCCACTTGCCTTCGTAGCCGGCGTTGGGAACGACGGAGTCAATGTGGCCGAAGTGAGCGAGTGCGCCGTCAACGAATGCCTTGACCTGCTCCTCGCAAGTTACATCGGCAACATTTGTCCACAGTCTGTCGGGGCCGAGCTCGAGCTCAGCTGCGAGCTTTGCGACCTTATCTGCGTCACGGCCGGAGAGAGCTATCTTTGCGCCCTCTGCCTTGAGTGCAAAGCACACTGCTCTGCCGATGCCGCCGGTTGCGCCGTTAATGAGAACGACTTTATCTTTAAGCTTAAGATCCATGATTATATCCTTTCTGAATTTAACTTGTTATCAGCAGCAGGTCCAGCCGCCGTCGCAGGACACGATCGCGCCGTTTACATACGACGACTCGTCCGCTGCCAGATAAATTATCGTGCTGTCTAGCTCGCCGTCAACGCCGGCTCTGCCCATGGGCACGCGAGAATTTATCCACGGTCCGAGCATTTCCATTGCCTCGGGGCTGTTGGATTCCGAGGGGAAGAAGCCCGGGCACACGCAGTTGCAGGTGATGCCGTGCTTGCAAAGCTCGCAGGCGACCTCGCGAGTGAGGTTTACAACGCCGCCCTTGACTGCACAGTAGTTGGAGATGGCGATCTCGCCCGTGCCGATGCGGCCGAACAGAGATGCGTTATTGATGATGCGGCCGTAGCCGGCTTTGATCATTTCCTTGCCGAACTCGCGGATGCAGCGGAACACGCCGGTGAGCTCAAGGTCAAGACCGTGCTGCCAGAAATCATCGGGAGTCTCGGTGATGGGATAGAACGGGCCGCCGCCTGCATTGTTGACGAGGATATCGACCTTGCCGAACTCGTCGATAGTGGCCTTGACGGCTGCCTTTATATCGTCAAGCTCGCAGATGTCGCACTTGACGGGCAGGCACTTAACGCCCTTTGTCCTTACCTCCTGTGCGACCGCATCGAGCTTTTCCATGCGGCGTGCAAGCAGGACGATATCTGCGCCCTGACCTGCCAGTGCGAGCGCAAACTGACGGCCAAGGCCGCTAGATGCGCCGGTGATGACTGCTACTCTACCATGAAGATCAAACATATCGTACCTCCTTTGCCTTACAGGGGCAGACACTCATACTCGTAAAGGTCGAGCATGAGCTTGCCGGGCTTCTTTGCGTTATCGAGCTTGCCGACTGCAAAAACGAACATCTTGTCAAGCTTGGGGTCTGTTGACTCGATGGGGCTTGCAAAATAGACATCAACGCCCTTTTCGATATTACCTGCTGCAAACTCCTTTATCTCGTCGACAGTGCAGAAATCGGCCTTGCCGGTGTAGGGCACATAGACCAGAGTGCCGTCATTGAGCTTTAATGTTATGCGGCCGTCGAGCTCAAAAACGCCGTTGTAGCGCAGAAGCTGCGTGACCTCGCCGCCGGGGACAACCTCGCCGATGATCTCGGTCTGGGTGAACACTTCGCCGGACTTGGGAACGGAGTTTACACGAACACCGCCGCCGACAGAGGGGTAAAAGCCCCAGCACTCAAGGTCGATATCAGCGGAAAAAAGATGGTCAATACGGGTCTTGTTCAAATCGTTAGCCATGTTTTATCTCCTTTCTCACTTCTTGGTGCGAACGGCGTAAACATCGTAGCGCACGACAACGGGGTCGGTGAATTTTGCAACGCCGAAGCCGATGCAGAAGGTGTGATTGAGCCATTCGTAGCGGGGATCGTCGGTCTCGAGCTGATAATGTATCGCATTGCGCACCTGCTCGGGGAAGATAAACTTCTTATATTTAAGAACATCCTCGTAGCCGCCGATGTCGTTTCTGCCCTGATAGGGCATGTAGATCTTTGCACCGTCATCGGTCTCGATGGTTGCGCGGACATTGACATTCTGCGTGCCGTTGGGTGTGCCGTGGCACCAGTCGCCGCCGAAGGGCTTGAGCTTGCCGTTTATCTTGTCGCCCTTTACCCAGCCGCCTACGATGTAGCCTGTAAGGCGGAAGCCGCCGAAGATTGAGGGGTCGTAGACTTCAAAATTGGGGTCGCAGTCTGCTGCGTAGGAGAAAAGGTACTCTAATTCATAAGGGATGAGATCTCTCATAACGATTTCTGCTCCTTTCTTTTGATTTGTCCATGCCGGAAGCCGGCATGGACAACAGTTTCATATTCAGCGATCGATGCTCATTGCCGCAAAGAAGCCGCTGCGTACCGCAGTGCCTATCTTGCCCATCTTCACGCTGTCGCCCATGGCGATGGTCTTGGTGTAGTACTTTGCCTTGAGTGCGTCAACAAGCTCTGTTCTGGGCTTCATGCCGAGAGCGTTGATGACGGTGTCTGCGGGGAGATACTCGGTGCTGCCGTCTTCCTTCTCGACGGTGACGCCGTTTTCGTCGACGCTGAGCACCTTGGTCTTGGTCATCAGGCGAACGCCGAGCTTGGTCATCTTTGCGCAGATGCAGTCGCGGTTGATGAACATTGCATCCTTTGCCATGATGTCTGCCATCTCAACGATGGTGACGTTCTTGCCGTAGTCGAGCGCCAGCTCATAGCCGCCGTCGCAGCCGGACTCGCCGCCGCCGCAGATGACGATGTTGTCGCCCTTGACAAGGCCGTGATCCTTATGTACCTCGTACATATTGAAAACGTTCTTGCCGTCAAGGCCGGGGATCGGCGGGCACACGGGAACGGTGCCGGTGCTGACAAAGATCCAGTCGGCAGCCTCGAGGACGGGGTCGTCGGCCTTGATCTCGGTGTTCAGGTGGATCTCGACGCCGAGCTTATCCATCTGTACTGCATAGTACTCGAACAGGGCGCGGATGTAGTTTTTAAACGAAGATGTCGCAATGACACGGGCGGTGCCGCCAAGGTGGCCGTCCTTTTCGTATATGGTGACCTTGTGACCCTTGAGTGCGGCAACACGGGCAGCTTCAAGGCCGGAGGGGCCTGCACCGATGATAACGATGTTCTTGGGGTCGTTGGTCTTTTCGATCTTGAACGCTCTCTCCTCGCCTACCTGGGTGTTGACAGAGCAGGAGATTTTGGTACGGCGGTTCCAGATACGGCCGATGCAGTCCTCGTTGCAGCGCAGGCAGGGACGTACATCCTCGCGGTGGCCTGCAAGCAGCTTGTTGGGGATATCGGGGTCGGCGATGAGCGCACGGCCGAGGATGGCAAAGTCTGCCTTGCCGGAGGTTATAAGATCAAGTGCGGTGTCGGGGTCATGAGTACCGCCATTAAGGATGGGCTTGGAGATGTTCTCTCTTGCAAAGTCACAGACATAGCTCATGCAGGCAGGACCCTGGTAAGAGGGCGGGAAGATGTAGTCAAGGCGCTCGTAGGAGCCTGCGTCAACGTCAAATGCGTCGATGCTGCACTTCTGAAGCCACTCGACGAGCTCCTTGGACTCTTCGAAGGTACGGCCGCCTTCCCAGCCGTGGTCAAGAGCGACGCGGAACAGGATAGGCATGTCCGGACCGACTACGGAGCGGACGGCCTCGACCATCTCACGGGCAAAGCGGGTGCGGTTCTCGGCAGAGCCGCCGTACTCATCGGTGCGGTGGTTGAACACCTTGGACATGAACTGGTCGATGAGGTAGCCTGCGTGGGCGTGGATCTCGATAGCGTCAAAGCCTGCGTCGCGGGCAACGCCTGCTGCGTACTTAAACGTCTCCTGAAGATCCTTGATCTCCTGCCTTGTCATCTCACGGGTGAGGACATCGGGCTTGAAGAAGGTGGGCTGCTCGCAGGAGGAGATGAGCTTGTCGCCAAACTCGTTGGGGTAGCCGTTGCGGCCGGTGCCCGGGGTCATCTGGAGGCAGATCTTTGCGCCCCAGCGGTGGACTCTCTCGACAAGGTCGGTGTATGCGGGGATGGGGATGTCGCTATCAAGGGTGCCCTCGTGGGAGCCCTGTGCGATCTTCTCGGTGAGCGGAGTGCAGCCGGTGATTATCATGCCGACACCGCCTCTTGCGCGCTCTTCAAAGTAATCGATCTCCCAGTCGGACTTTGCTCCGTAAGGGAGGGATGCGTTGTGGCCCATAGGAGAAAGCACTAGGCGGTTCTTGATCTCCATTTTGCCTATCTTAAACGGGGTAAAAAGAGGGCTGTAATCTTTCTTTTCCATTTTGATATGCTCCTTTGCTTGTTTTTTCTTGTTTGCTAAATATCGTCGTCCCGACCGTCGGCTCGAATGAGCCGACAGCCTGTGGTTCGTGTTTATGCGTTTGCGCTTGCTTTCTCGCCTGATTCGATGGCCTTCTTCTCGTCAACGACCTTCTTGATGGGCTTGCAGCCGACGAAGATCATGATAGCGAGGACGATGCCGAGGAAGCCGAAGAGCTTGAACATGCCGCTGTAAGAGCCGGTGATGTCATATGCAGCGTTCAGTACGGGCATACCGAAGGCAACACCGCAGTTCATAACGGCGATCATGATGCCCATGATCTGACCCTGTGCGCGGTTGCCGAAGATCTGCAGGGTGTAAACGGGGAGGGTTGCTTTGAGGATGCAGAACGAGCCGCCGAGAAGGATGGTGCCGAAATACATCATGCCGATGGCAGGTGCGGTAGCATAGATGAACACCGATGCGATAGCCATGATCGAGTACGCGACCATGCAGGTACGGATGCCAAGCTTGTCGGCGAGGATGCCGAACGGCAGCTGCAGCACAATGTTTGCTGCGTACATGACAGACAGCATCACGCCGCCGTCATAGCCGAGGTCGGAGGAGAAAATTGCGATGTTGCATATTGCGCCGTAGATGATGAGGCCGAACAGGCCGATGCCTATAGTTCCGCACCAGAACTGCACGGACTTGTATGCTTCCTTGGCGGTTATGCCGTAGGGGATGATCGCGCCGCTTTCGTCGGCGATCTTGACCTTGTCGTTCCACATGGGCTTTACGCCGTACTTCTCAGGGCTGTCCTTGAGGAACACTATGAGGACGATAGCGGTGAAAACAACGATAGCGCAGTTGATGTAGAGGGAGGTGGTCCAGCCGATGGTATTGATCCAGTTGGAGACTATCGGGCTGAAGATAACGCCTGCAAGGCCGGAGCCGATAGCGGTCGCGGAAAGCAGGGTGCCGGTGGAGTGGGCAAACCACTTGCTGAATATGATCGAGCAGGATGCGCCCGAGCAGAAGCAAAGGGAGATGCCCTGAAGGATAGCTGCGAGGTAGAACATCCAGATGGCGGTGCCGTTTGCGTACAGAATAACGCCGACGATCATCAGGATCGAGCAGAACGAAATCATCTTCTTGAGGCCGAACTTATCAACGAGCTTGCCGAAGAAGATACTTACTATGGCGTTTGCGCCGCCGTTAAGTGTGATGGTCAGAGCATATGCTGTGCGGGACACCTCGGGATGTGCATTGAGGATGGGCTCCATGTACAGGGTAACGGTGCTCAGCGTGATGCCGGCATATACAAACTGCATGAGTACAAGCAGTATCAATACGACCCATGCGTATTTGCTGCTTTTTACGAGTCCGCTTTTTTGCATTGTTTCAAACTCCTTTATACATTTTTTATTCGGTTGAAATTGACGCTTGCAAGTGCCGCAGCGTTAAGGTCTCTCTGCCGTTCCCGTCGAAACAGCTCCACCGTGCTGCCTTTGTTAAGACTTTAGCATGCTTTTTTGCCTCTGTTCAACTGCATTTCGCCAAAAAAGTGTCAATCGTGATTTATCATTTGCACAAAGAAAAATCAGGAAATATCTGAGGGAAATAAAAGCAGCACCGTCGCTTTTTTACAAGCTTTGGTGCTGCTTTGACAGTAAATTCTTCTATTTGGTTATAATCTGTTAAATTAGTGACAATGTCTTGTTGCGGTTTTGGCATTAAGAACTCGTAAAATTTTAATTATATCACATAGTTTGTCTAAATACACTGTTAATTTTGTAAAACTATTAACGCTGTATTTTTGCAATCATACAAATTGTGTGCAGCTTACTTGAAAAATCGATAATAATTTGCTAATCTTTTATCAGCCGATGCAGCAAAGCTCCCTTGATAAACCGTTAAACGGAGGCGTTTTTATATGGCAAACAGGTACATCGACAAGAATGCCGGCGACGATGTCTACAAATATATAATGGAGCTCATACCGCAGACAGATGACTTGAATATTTTTCTTCAGAAGATCTATATGCGCTACAACATGCCGGTCATTGTGACCGACATTGCTTTTCATCTGATTGCATACGGCGGCCCCTACCCCTGCCCCGACCCGCTCTGGCAAGCGCTCATCACCACAGGTGCTGCCGCTCCCGAAACCGTTATCGACTATTACTTTGGCGAGGGCTTTACCGACAAAATGTCTGCCGCAGGCGAGCCTATCGATGTCACCTGGGGCGTAAATATTGAGTATCCGCAGACGACATGCTCGGTGTATCTGGGCAACAGCATTGAAGGCTGCTGCTCGGTCATGTATCGTGAGCGGGAAAAGCTGGATTTTGCACTCAAGCTCAACGGTGCAGTCAAGACCGCGGTTGAGATATTCCTCGGCGGCAAGATTCGTCGCCAGCCCATGGGCTCTGCGCCCGACAGGCTGATCGCTGCCCGTGTGCTTCTTGAAAACACCGACGCGCCCATCCAGCTTCTGACGAGTACGGCGTTTTACAAAAATGTCGGCCTTAACCCGGGCTACATGGTCGTTGCAATGCATACCGACGAGACAAGTGTCGGCAGACTGCAAAACATTGTCAGCAGCATCAAGATACTCCACCCGAACATGCTGTATGTCAACAAGTCCGACGACATGTACATGCTGTTTCAAAACATTAATGACGATGCGATGCGTGAAAAGATACTGTCGGATATCAAAGCCGAGGCCTCGGCCAAGGCCGCGTTTATCTGCGGCGCTTCGGGCACCTTTGCCGATCTCGAGAAACGTGACGCTTACATCGAGCAGGCGCGGCTGGCGTTGGAACACGGCATCGAGCAGGGGGGCCGCAACTGCATCCATTCGTTTTTTGATTACTTCGCCGAGATAATTCTCCGTCACGGCTACGACAATATTTACCCCGAGAGTCTTGTCGTGCCGGAGCTTAAGCGGCTCATCGATTTTGACAAGGAAAACTCCTCGGACTACTACCAGTCGCTGTGCTGTTATATCTTTGAGCGCTGCGACATGACAAAGGCCGCGGCCAAGCTCTATGTCCACCGCAACTCACTCATGTACCGCATCAAAAAGTGCGAGGAGATCATGCAGGCAGACCTGTCTGACCGCGAGACCTACGAGCGCTTGTGGCTGTGCTGCACGATACGGGCGTTCCCCTCTCATTCAAATAAGCAGTAAAAAATCGACAAGTCGTTTTTCGACTTGTCGATTTTAATTTTAAGCTCAGTCCTCGAATGTGTTCGTGCAGCTGACGGGCTGCTCCCACTCCGGTTGCTCTTCCTCTTCGGACGGCAACTTCTTGAGCTTGTAGCCTGCACTTACGCCGATGAAGAGGCTCACAATGACCCATATATGGAACAGGTAGTCGACGAGCATGTCGGACTGGACACCGACATCGATGAGCATGAACAGCGTGTCAAGGATGAAAATGACCAGAGTAAATAACAGCCAGCCCGGCCTCAGCTTCTTGGAGAAGATGAACGGCAGGACATACAGGATTGCCAAAACAACGGCAACTGCAATAAAGCCGACAAAGGCCGACTGATCCATGAAATTATACTCAGACGGGTCACCGCCGCCGTAATACTCAAGGGGATATTTGCCGCACAGAATCATGCCCAGCGTTGCAGTGGATAGTTCTCTCTATGCTCTCCGGCAAAACGGCTATCGCCATCTTTGATTTTTACGAATCGGTCATTGAAGCCGACACTCTCAATTTAACAGGCATACAGGTAAGCCTATCGAATGCGGAGGGCTTGCGCCTGTCGCTGAATGTCTGCTGCAAAGCAGATCTTGGACGCACTCAGAAGCTTCAAATATACGCTTGACAGTGAAGTAAACAACGGAGAAACACAGATGATCGGAGGTGTTGACTGATGTTGCTTAGCTATTTTTCCGAAGAAGCATATGAAAGTCTCCTGCATGACATCCGCAAAAACGCTGAGAACTATGCTTCGGATGAGGATTGGCTTCTTTGACTGGATGGGAATACATTATTAGACCAACATACGCTGGGAAGGTTTATTTTCAGAATAAAAAACAAGAGATCGCAAAATACCGCCGACATCTTGCTTTTGAATGGGGCAAATTCCTTGTTCCTGTGCTAATCTCTATTGCAGCTCTGATAGTAGCTATCATAAAATGAAGAAAGACCACATCCAAGGACTTTACTCCAAAGATGTGGTCTTTCTGTTGGCACTGCTTGAAGACGCCACTAAAACCAGTTAATTTGAACTGTCGTTAAGTGAGTGCCTCCAATGGCCGCCCCTGCTTTTCAGTGGCGCATCCAATCTGTACCGATACATTTTTTCTGTTTCCCGACCGGTGGATGCAGGCAAAACCGTGACAAGCGGAACGGATGAATCCGTAGCTGCATCAATTCGCCACCACAAAAACGTGGAGGGGGATTTTTTTGCCGGTGGCGGCGATGGCGCGCTGAAGGGCGTGCTCAAGTCCGCCGCAGCAGGGCACCTGCATGCGCGTGAGGGTGACGGACTTTATATCGTTTGCGGCGAGGATCTCGCCGAGCTTCTCGGCATAATCGACGGGGTCGAGCTTCGGGCAGCCGATGAGGGTAACGCGGCCTTTCATGAAATCGGCGTGGAAGCTGCCGCAGGCATAGGCGCTGCAATCGGCGGCGACGAGCAGATCCGCGCCGTCAAAATACGCGGCCTTGACAGGCGCAAGCCGGATCTGCACGGGCCAGTTGCGAAGCTGCGACGCATCTCCGGACTCAACGCCGTGCGGCGCAGAGCCGGGGCAGCCGGAAGCAGCCTGCTTTTTCGCGCTCTGCGCGGCCTTGACCGCCGCCTCGTCATATGCCGCGGCCTCACGCTCTATGAAGCTTATCGCGCCCGTCGGGCAGTTGGGCAGGCAGTCGCCCAGACCGTCGCAGTAATCATCGCGCATGAGCTGCGCCTTGCCGCCGACCAGCCCGATCGCACCCTCGTGGCATGCGTGGACGCACTTGCCGCAGCCGTTGCACTTTTCCTCGTCTATCTGAATAACTCTTCGTATCATTTGCATTGCCTCCAATTAATTTTCACTTTGCAGCACTATGATATACCCGACATCAAACAGGCTGTGTAGCATATGCCACACAGCCAAACTTTACTTATTATAATCCTCAAGCCTGCGGATGCTGCCCTTCCGGGGAACATAGCCGGCCAGATAGTCCATCGCCTGCTCGGGCGTGCCGGCCACGAAATACAGCTCCAGGCAGTTTTTCGACATAAATCGACGCTCGGCAAGCTCTTCGAGCATGCGCAGCATCGCGTCGAACGCGCCGAGGGTGTTTAGCAGGACAATGGCGCGGTCGTCCCGGCCGAGCTGCTTGAGCGTGAGGATCTCGAAAAACTCCTCGAGCGTGCCGATGCCGCCGGGCAGGACGATGCATGCGTCGGACTCCTCCTGCATGCGCTGCTTGCGCTCGCGCATGGTTTCGGTGAATATCATGCGGCTGCACTTATCGTACAGTATGCCCGGCTCATCGAAAAATCGCGGCGCTATGCCGACGATGTCTCCGCCTGCGGCGTACACTCCGCGTGCGCACGCACCCATGAGGCCTTCCGCGCCGCCGCCGAAAACGATGCTGTCGCCGTTTTCGCCGATCAGCCGGCCTACGGCCTCGGCCTCGGTGTAGTAGCGTGCGTCCAGCTCACGGCCGGACGCGCCGAAAATGCAGATCCTCATCAGTCGTCCAGATCCTCGAATGCGTCAAGGCCGCGCTTGGCCTCGGGCTTGTTGTCGCCGTGCTTTACGAAGATCATCGTCACGAAGCTGAGCGCGACAAACAGCGCGGCATAGGGGAACAGCACCGTGTAGCTTATATGGCGCATCAGCGAGCCTGCGACGATCGGGGTCACGACCTGCGCGACCATCGAGAAGGTGTAGTAATAGCCGGTGAATTTGCCGATGTCCGAGCCGCGGCACATCTCAACGACCATAGGCAGGGAGTTAACGTTTATCGCCGCCCACGCAAGGCCGACGAGCGCGAACACGATGAACATGATAACGTTGATCTCGCTGTAGGCCGTCGTCAGGAAGTAGCCCAGGCCGAAGCAGGCAGCCAGCAGGATGATGCCGGCCATGATGGTGCGCTTTCTGCCGACCTTGGACGCGATAACGCCGATGGGGATATAGCTGATGACAGCGCCGCCGGTTGCGATCAGCAGGCAGGTCGATGCGCCGCCCAGCGCCTGACCCATGACCTGGCTGACGTAGGTCGTAAACCAGGTTTCGACCGCGTTGTAGCCGATAAACCACAGGCAGATCGACGACAGCAGGAATATGAGGCTCTTTTTTACGGGCTTGGGTAGGGTCTCGTTGCCGCTGCCGTCATCCTCGGCAAGGTTCCACTCGGGATGCTGCGCCTCAAGCTTCTGCTGCTCGGCAACGAGCTTCGGCTCCTTGATCGTGAGAAACAGCACGGCTATGGCAACAAACATGATTGCCGAAACGACCATAAACAGCGGCTGATAGTTGACGTGCGCAAGGCCCTCGACCTTGCTGTTGGGGTACATGACCGCCGCAACGCCGAGGTAGATAACGCCGCCGAGCGCGCCCATGAGGTTTATGATCGCGTTGCCCTTGCTGCGCAGGGGCTTGGGCGTAATGTCCGGCATGAGCGCGACCGCCGGGGAACGATAGGTGCCCATTGCAACGAGCAGCAGGCCGAGAACGACCACGAACGAAACGGTCTTGAAGGTGGTCGGCGCTGCAGCATAGCTGTTGTCGATAAGCGGCAGCAGGTTCATGAGTATGATCGCAAGGCCCGTGCCGAAAAGGATAAACGGCATGCGCTTGCCGATCTTGGTGTGCGTTTTGTCCGAGATCGCGCCGAACAGCGGCAGCAGAAACAGCGCAAGCACATTGTCGGCCGCCATTATCGCGCCGGAATACGTCTCGTTGAGGTGGAATGTGTTGGTCAGTATAAGTGGAACGATGCTGTTGTACATCTGCCAGAACGCGCAGATGGACAGGAACGCAAGGCCCGTCAATATGGTGCGTTTGTTGTCAAGCTTCATTTTCTCTGCTCACCCTCCGGGTTGGTTTTGCCACGATTATACCACACGCCCCCATATTTTGCACCTGTTTTTTCAGAGGCGAATTGAGGCAGCTACCAATACGGTGATTGCGTGAACCCGGTATCGAAGTTTCCGACAAAACCGTATTTGCCTCGCCATACGTTGGTGCGTTGCAAAATTCAGCAGCGCACTAACGTCACGCGAAACGCTATGGTTTATTCCATTGTTCCGAACCGGGCTACCAGAGATAGATGTATTGGTAGGTGCGTCAATGCGCCTCTAAAAATGCGCCTCCAAAAAACCTTGACAGGGGTGTGGAGAGGGATTATAGTTGCTGTACGGTTTTGAACCACACAGCTTGAATTCGGGAGAAACATATGCAAAATAGGACGATAATACATAAGTACTCCGTTGTGCCGCTGCTTGCTATCGCGGCAATGCACGCCGCGGTGTGGCTTGGCACAAAGAGTCTGGCGGATTTCTCGCGCGCGTTTGACGTGACGCTCGGGCTTGACGCGCTGATACCGCTGCGCCCCGAGTGGGTGGTCATTTACGTCGGAACATTCGTGTTCTGGGGCATGGGGCTGCTGCTCATCGCGCGGCAGGACGAAGAGCTGTGCTGCCGCTTTGCCTCGGGCGTCATTATCGCCGATATCATCTGCGGCGTGATATTCCTCGCGCTTCCCAGCTGCATCGCGCGCCCCGAGCTTTCCGCCGATGCCGGCGGCTTTACATGGGCGCTGTCGGTCGTGTACTCGTTCGACACGCCGACAAACTGCTTCCCGTCGATGCACTGCCTGTTTGCCTACCTCGTGTTCCGTCAGTCGCTGCGCACACCGGACGCAAAAACATGGTTCAAGGTCTTTTGCGGCGTCTGCGCCGCACTCATTTGCCTGTCAACGCTGTTTGTCAAGCAGCACGTCATCGCCGACGTTATCGGCGGCATATTCTTCGGCGAGCTGGCGTTTGCTCTGGGACAAAAACTGCCTGTTTGGAAAATATTTATTAAAATCAATAAAAAACTCTTGCAATCCGCTCCATGATATGGTTTAATCTATATTATCAAGAGGAAAAAGTATAGTTTTAAACAAAAACCGCAAAAATGGAGGGAAAATTATGACCAACACTCTTAAAAAGAATGCTGTTATGATTCTTGCGGCGGCACTGGGAGCGGTTCTGCTTCTGGCAGTCGTTTTTGCTCCCGTAAGCCTTGCCGACAACAACACGGCAGACAGCAGCATAGCATCCGCAGTTGAAAAGACACATGCGACAGTTTCCGCAAAGCTCGGCGAGATCAAGGCGACCGTCGGCGAGAAGGTCGGCGTTGACGTCGATAAGCTCGAAAACCTTTGGAATTACGGCGATAAGGTCGAGGCCGGCGTTGAGAGCGCAACCGACGATTTCGTCGGCATGCTCGAGGATATCGGCCGGGCATACGACAAGGGCGATGTCGAGGGCATACTCAATACCCCCAAGACCTTTGTTGACGGCCTCAAGGGCTACCTCGGCAGCATTGCAGACTCCGTAAAGCCCTGATCGGTTGCAAAAAGCCTTGATGTAAATTAATGTAAAAAGAGTGCAGACAGTGTCTGCACTCTTTTTTTGTTTCGTCAGCTTACTCCATTATATAGATCTCAAACGTGCCCTTGGCGGTGACGGCGCCGCTGTCGTCAAAAACGCAGGTGTCAACGACGTTGACGGTGCGGCCGCGCTTTATTATTCGCGCTTCGCAGCGGAGCTTTTTGCCCTTGCTCGGACGCATGAAATACAGGTTGCCGCTGAGCGTTACGAACTTATCGGCGTACTGGGCGATAATGACGCCGGCGGCGACATCGCACATGGAATACACGAAGCCGCCGTGCGCCATGCCGAGGAGATTTAACGACTCGGGGCGAAGCTCGGCCTCGACGACGGCGCTTTCAGGCTCTACGTCGGTCACAAAAATATGATTATATTTATTATATTCGCAGCGCGTATTGACTTTATTTATAAACCTCTGCTTATCCATAATTGTCCTCCGTAAAAATCATGGAAAGCATTATAAACTAAACGCCGTGCTTTGTCAAAATCAATTTGTTGCCGTCGATACGCGCCTGCACGGTGTCGCCGCGGCCAAGGCTGTCGGTAAGCATAAGCTCGGCGGCCTTATCCTCGATCATGCTGCGTATCGCGCGGCGCAGCGGACGCGCGCCGTATTTCTCGTCGTAGCCGCGCTCGGCGAGGAAATCGACGACCTGATCGGGCACGGAAAGCGTCATGCCCAGTGCCTTGAAGCGCTCGGCCACCGTCAGCAGCATGCGCTCGGCTATGCTGCGTATCTCGGCGCGGCTGAGCCTTCGGAAAACGATCGTCTCGTCGATGCGGTTCAAAAACTCGGGCTTGAAGGTCCGGCGCAGCTCCTCGTTTATGCGCGCGCGCATGAGCTGAGCCTCATCGCCGCCGTCGGGCGTAAAGCCCATGCGCGGCCGGCCGTCGCTTATCGACTTTGCGCCGACGTTCGAGGTCATGACGATGATCGTGTTGCGGAAGCTCACGACGCGCCCGGCGGAGTCTGTGAGTCTGCCGTCGTCCATGATCTGGAGCAGGATGCTCCACACGTCCTCGTGCGCCTTTTCGATCTCGTCAAACAGCACGACCGACCACGGCTTGCGCCGCACACGCTCGGTGAGCTGGCCGCCGTCCTCATAGCCGACATAGCCCGGCGGCGAGCCGATGAGCTTGCTGACCGCGTGCTTTTCCATGTATTCGGACATGTCGAGCCTTATCATCGCCTCGCTTTCGCCGAAAACGGCCTCGGCAAGGGCGCGGCACAGCTCGGTTTTGCCCACTCCCGTCGGGCCGAGGAACAGGAAGCTTCCTATCGGGCGGTTGGGGTCTGACAACCCCACTCTGCCGCGGCGGATAGCGCGCGACACGGCCGTGACGGCCTCGTTCTGGCCGATGACACGGCGGTGGAGTATGCTCTCCATATTGCACAGGCGCTTTGTCTCGTCGGCGCTGAGATTTGCCACGGGAATGCCCGTCCACAGCGACACTACTGCGGCGATATCCTCGGCCGTTACCAGACCGCCGCCGGAAACGCGGATGTGCGCGGCCGCCTCGTCGGCAAGGTCGATGGCCTTGTCCGGCAGGAATCGGTCGTTTATATACCGCGCGGAGAGATCGACCGCCGCCGTGAGCGCAGCGTCGGATATCTTCACGCCGTGGTGCTTTTCAAGGCCCTGGCGCACCGCGCCAAGCATTTTCAGGCTGTCGCCGCGCGACGGCTCGGCTATCTTCACCGGCTGGAATCTGCGCTCGAGCGCTGCGTCCTTTTCGATATGGCGGCGGTACTCCTCGGGCGTGGTCGCGCCAATTATCTGCACCTCGCCCCGGCCGAGCGCCGGCTTTAGGATATTTGCCGCGTCGATCGCGCCCTCGGCGCTGCCCGCGCCGATCATGGTGTGCATCTCGTCGATGAAAAGTATCACGTCGCCGGCTTTTTTCACGTCCTTGAGCACCGCCTTGACTCTCTCCTCGAAGTCGCCGCGGTACTTTGTTCCGGCAAGCAATGCCGGAAGATCGAGCGCCACAAGGCGCTTGCCGGCCATGCTGTCGGGCGCGTCGGAGCCTGCGATATAAGCGGCTATGCCCTCGGCCACGGCCGTCTTGCCAACGCCCGGCTCACCGATGAGCACCGGATTGTTCTTGCTGCGGCGCGATAGGATCTGAACGCTGCGGCGTATCTCCTCGTCGCGGCCGATGACGGGGTCGAAGCTTCCCGAGGCGGCAAGCAGCGTGAGGTCGCGGCTGTACTGGTCGAGCACGCGCGTTTCGCTGTGCTTAACCGCCGCCTTCGGCTGCACTGGCGGCTGACTGCGCGGCTTGAAGGAGCCTGTTCCGAACACGGCAAGGATGTCGGTGTAGATATCGTTTACGCTCAGCCCTGCCGCGGCCAGCGCACGCGCGCCGCCGCAATCGGGCTGCCGCAGTATGCCCAGCAGCAGATGCTCCGTGCCGATATAGCTGTGGCCTAACCGCGCAGCGTCCGCTGCCGCTTTTTCGATCGCCTGCCATGCGTGCTTTGTAAGCCCCTGGGTCGGAACTCCCGGCTCGCCGGTTCCGTTTGCGCGGCTTATCGCGTCCTTCAGACCGTGCTCGCTCAGACCGCGGTCGCGCAGTATTCTCGCGCCGAGTCCGGCGCGCTCGCGCAGTATGCCCAGCAGCAAATGCTCCGTTCCCACATAACTGTGGCCAAGACCGAACGCGGCAAGCCGCGCCTGCTCGATCGCGCCCTCGGCCTTTTCGGTGAATTTCTCGTTGTTCTTCAAGATCTCGTTCCCCCTCGGGTAAGCTGACAGGCGATATGGGTTCAATTCTCGTCAGCTTATATTTTAGTATATCGGCCGCGCCGATACTGTCGTATACGGGATTATTGCCAATTTGCAAAAATAATAGTTATTAACTGCAAATTTACATTTGCATTTTTGCGATTATGTGTTACAATGCACTTGCAAGACATAGGCAAAGACCTGATTTCCTATTGAGCAAATTTCTTATGGAGGTTACATCATGGCTTTTGTAATTACCGACGAGTGCCTGTCCTGCGGCGCATGCGCAGCTCAGTGCCCTGCCGAAGCTATCTCTATGGGCGAGCTTCACTACGAGATCGACCCCAGCAAGTGCCTTGAGTGCGGTGCGTGCGCAGCTCAGTGCCCCGCAGAGGCAATTGAGGGCTAAGTCCCAATCGAGAAAAAAACCGAGAGTACGGTTCGTCCGTCCTCTCGATTTTTTTCTTTTTTAGTGGCGCTTTGACGCAGTCACGGATACATATATCTCTGGTAGCCCGGTGTCGAGGCTACCGACGAAACCGAAAAACTCTCGCGCTACACAAGTGCGGTGCTGAGTTTTCCGCCGCACCACATTGGCTCACCTGTCAAGGGGAGCAGGCAGCTTTGCTGCCGAGGGGTTGAATTAAATCCGTGCCGCAGGCACACCGCAATTATTCATTATTCACTATTAATTATTCATCATTCATTGGGGCGGTCACAGACCGTCCTTTTGCCTTCCCCTCAAGCTCCGCAAGGGGAAGACATTTAGAGGCGCCTTTACATTGACCGATACATTTCTTGCGTCAGCCCGACCGGTGGATGCCGACGAAACCGTGGCAAGCGGAACGGGCAAGCCCGTTCCCTACAAGGTGCGGTGCAAAATTCAGCAGCGCACTTGCGTTACGCGCGGCAGCCACGGTTTTGCACGCGCCCTCGAACCGGGTTCACGCAATCACCGTATCCGTAGGTGCCCCAATTCGCCTCTAAAAATAAGTGTTTATAGAATTTTTCTTTTTTGTTCATGCCTTTGTCATAAAGAATGTGTATTATAAGCTCACAAGATTGAAACGAGCAACGACGGAGGCCGTCATGGACGATAACAGAGACAAAAGAACACATGCTTCGTCCGACGACACCGAAATTGACGGTGAGTATCACTTCGTGCGGCCCGAGCAGCGCCTGTATGAGGACGCGGAGTTTGTTCCGCAGGACGAAGCGACCGAAGTGCCGCACTACTACGCTCCCGAGGAAAAGAAGCCTCGCGAGAAGTCGGGCAATGCGCATCGCAGCGGCGCGCTGAAAACGGCGTGTCTGTGTCTTGTGTGCGCGCTTGTCGGCGGCCTTGCCGGCGGCTTCATTTCATGGAATGCGGTCAAAAGCAGCATCACAGCCGACGCACCGGCCGGCGATACCACCAAGCCCATCGTCAGCACGACCAACATCAAGAAGGTCAGCACCGAAACCGCCTCGGCAAACGAGATATATGAGCTCGGCTGCCGGCAGACAGTGGGCGTTTCACTTGAAAGCACCTATGCCAACATATTCGGCCAGCAGAGCGCCAGTGCGGTTGCCGGAACCGGATTTGTCATAACCGCCGACGGATATATACTGACAAACTATCACGTTGTCGAGTCGGCACAGAAAAGCGGATACAAGGCCAGCGTCCTGTTTAAGGACAAATCGAGCTACGAAGCCAAGATAATCGGCTTCGACGAGGATAACGACGTTGCCGTGCTGAAGATCGACGCATCGGATCTGACTCCGGCCACGATCGGCAACAGCGACGATATCGCCGTGGGCGACAGTGTCTTTGCCATCGGCAACCCCCTTGGCGAGCTTGATTTTTCAATGACCTCCGGCCGTGTCAGCGCGCTTGACCGCAGCATCACGACCGAGCGCAACAGCGCACCGATAAACATGTTCCAGTTCGATGCCGCCATCAATTCCGGCAACTCCGGCGGACCTGTTTACAATGAAAGCGGCGAGGTCATCGGCATCGCGACAGCAAAGGTCGGCTCCTCCGGAGTTGAGGGGCTGGGCTTTGCGATCCCGATAAACGACGCAGCCGATATCGCAAACGAGCTCATCACCAAGGGCTACGTCAGCGGCAAGGCTTACATGGGCGTCAATATCGACAATCGCTACACATCGATGTACGCACAGTACTACAACATGCCCGAGGGCGCGTATGTGTACAATGTTGAGTCCGGCGGATGCGCCGAGAAATCGGGGCTGGCTGCCGGCGATATAATCACCGAAGTCGGCGGCGAGACCATCGGATGCTACTCCGATCTCAATGCCGCAGTCAAGAACTTCAAAGCCGGTCAAAGCACCGACATCGTCGTCTATCGCGGCGGCGAGTACGCGACGCTGAGCATCACCTTCGACGAGTCGAAGCCCGAATCCGGGTCGAACGGTGTCAGCGAATTCGGAGCCTCAGGCATCCCGAAGCAATAACCACGCTATGTTTCTTCTCCTTTATCGGGAGGGTTCTCTCTCTTCCTCCCGACATATATCCTCTCTATTTCTCCAAAACAAAAGGCCGCAGCTCAGCTGCGGTCTTTTGTTTTTTCTTTTTAGAGGCGCATTGACGCACCTAACGATACGGTGATTTCCGGTGTCCCGGTTCGGGACGTTGGAATAAACCATAACTGCTACGCAACCCAGTAGTGCGCTGCTGAGTTTTAGGATGCACCCTTGTAGGGAACGGATTTATCCATTCCGCTTGCTACGGTTTTTGTCGGAACCTTCCGGTCGGGATGATGCAATAAATGTATCGGTACACTGTAAATGCGCCTCTGAAAAATCGTATCGGCAATTATTTACTATTAATTATTCATCATTCATTATTCATTGGGGCGGTCACAGACCGCCCCTCTTTTGTCTTCCCCTTGCGGAGCTTGAGGGGAAGATGCCGCTTGCGGCAGATGAGGTGTTATTATATCTGCGGTGCTAACCGCCACATTATGAAAAATGGGCGGCCAACGGCCGCCCATACGATTCTGTTTCAGTACCGACAAACCCATCACGACGGAACAGGCAAGCCCGTTCCCTACGAGCGACCTTTGGCCGCAGCGGAGAGCTGACAGCTGATAGTTAATAGGTTTAATTCAACCCCTCGGCAGCAAAGCTGCCCTGCTCCCCTTGACAGGAGAGCCAATGTGGTGCGGCGCAAAACTCAGCGCCGCTCTCATGTAACGCGACAGTTTCCCGGTTTCGTCGGCAGTCTCGATACCGGGCTACCGCGAACACAACTCCGCACTACCGGGTTGCGATGCACGCACGGTTTCGTCGGTAGCTTCGATACCGGGCTACCAGAGATATATGTATCCGTAGCTGCGTCAATGCGCCTCTAAAAATTCGATTCTAAAATTTCTTTGAGGGTGAGGTCGGTGCCGGAGACGGGGGTCAGCTTATTGCCGCCGCAGCTCGGGCAGCGCAGCCGCTCGAGGTCGGCGACGAAGCGCTCGCCGCACTCGATGCACTGAGCCTCGCCCTCGACGGTCTCGACGATCATATCGACAGCTGCAAACTCCGTGCCGTCGATGACGGCCTGCCAGCAATCGCTCAGGAAGCGGGGGACGACTCCGGAGAGCGTCCCCACCTCGACGGTGATGCTTTGCACGTTTTGAAGCTGTTCTTCCTCGGCGACATTGCGCAGCATTTTCAGCAGCGCATCGCAAATTCCAAGCTCGTGCATTATTTTTTCACCGCGTTTTTGACCAAGCCGCCTGCGCGCTTGACAAGCCCCTCGGCGACCTTGATGGGCATGGTCTCGAACGTGCCGGCGTGCCAGTCGCGCACCTTTTTGAGGTGGATCGCGTCAAACTTGCACTTGGTGGTACACAGACCGCAGCCGATGCAAAGATACTCGTCGACCTTTGTCGCCCCGCAGCCGAGACAGCGCGCGGTCTCCTTGCGCACCTGCTCCTCGGTGAAGGTCACGCGCGCATCGGAGAAGGTCTTGGCCTTTGCCTCGTTGTATCCGGGCATCTGACGCTTGCCGTGGTCGAAGTGCGATATATCCAGCAGCGCATGCTCTTTGTCCAGCGCCTTGTAAACGCGCCTGTCGCGGCCCATGGTGAGGGTCTGGCCGGGATGCACATAGCGGTGCAGCGATATGGCCGCTTCCTTGCCGGCAGCGATCGCGTCGATGGCAAACTTCGGGCCGGTGTAGCAGTCGCCGCCGACGAAAATGTCGGGCTGAGCGGTCTGATAGGTCAGGCTGTCGGCAACGGCGGTGCCCTTCTTCGTGGTCTCGAGCGCACCGACGTCGAGCGTGCCCCAGTCAACGACCTGGCCGATGGCAGCGATGACGGAGCTGACCGCGATAGTCTCGAACTTGCCGGTTCCGACGGGCTTGCGGCGACCTTTCTCGTCAGGCTCGCCAAGCTCCATGATCTCGACCTTGAGAGCGGACACCTTGCCGTCCTTGCCCTCGATGGCGACGGGCGCGTTGAGGAAGCGGAACTGCACGCCCTCTTCCATGGCCTCCTTGACCTCCTCGGGGTCGGCAGGCAGCTCGTCGGCCGAGCGGCGATAGATTATGTAGGTGTTCTTTGCGCCCAGACGCACCGCCGCACGGCACACGTCCATTGCGACGTTTCCGCCGCCGACAACTGCGCAGCTTTCGCCTATCTCGGGCTTGTTGCCGAGGTTTACCTCGCGCAGGAAGTCAACGCCGCCGAACACTCCCTCGAGGTCTTCGCCGTCTATTTTCAGCGACTGGGATTTCTGTGCGCCGATGGCAAGGTAAAAGCCCTTGTAGCCCTCGCTGCGCAGCTGCTCAATGGTGATATCCTTGCCGACCTCAACGCCGCACTTGAAGGTGACGCCCATATCCTTGAGAATGTCGATCTCGGCGTTGAGAACGTCCTTTTCGAGGCGGAAGTTGGGGATGCCGAGGGTCAGCATACCGCCGGGCACGGGGTTGCGGTCGAAAACGGTGACGGGGTAGCCCTTGTTTGCGAGGTAGTATGCGCAGCTCATGCCGGCAGGACCTGCGCCGATGACGGCGATCTTCTCGGTGTACGGGCGGCCGATCTGGTTGACCATCTTGGGCACAAAGCGCGTGTCCTCGTGCAGATCATGGTCGGCGATAAAGCGCTTGACCTCGTCGATCGCAACGGCCTCGTCAACGCTTGCGCGCGTGCACTCGTCCTCGCAGCGCTTGTTGCATATGCGGCCGCAGACCGCCGGGAAGGGGTTTTCCTTTTTTATAAGCTCAAGGGCGTCGGTATATCTGCCCTGAGCGGCGAGCTTCAGATAGCCCTGAACGGGAACGTGCGCGGGGCAGGCTGCCTTGCAGGGAGCGGTACCGGTGTCAAGGGTGTCCTTGAAATTCTCGCGGTAATCGGGATTGAAGGTTTTCTTTACAAAAACAGTGTTTGTCAGCTTTGCGTAGCCCGGAGGAGTGAGATCCTCGGTCGAGCACAGCTTCTGACCGAGCTTGAGCGCATTGCCGGGGCAGGTCTCGACGCACTGGGCGCAGGCAACGCACTTTGCCTCGTCGATCTCGGCGACGAAGTTGGATCGGATGGCGTCGCGCGCACCGAACATGAGTCCTGCGCGCAGACCGAAGCACGCGCACGAGCAGCAGTTGCATATAGCGGCGCTGTCGCCGGCCTCCTCGATATTGGGGATATCGTGCATCAGGCCGTTCTCCTCGGCGCGCAGGATGATCTCCATCGCCTCCTCGCGCGTTATGCGGCGTGCGCGTCCCGAGCGGATGTAGTGCTCGGCACCCTTGCCCATCTGAACGCACATGTCCTCGTCGAGATGGCCGCAGCCGTCGCCGATGCTGGTGCGCGATGCGCGGCAGGAGCAGGGCGAGACGGAGAAGGTGTCGTACTTATTCAGGTAGTACGAAAGCTTTTCGTAGTCGCTCACGCCGGGGATGTCCTTTATCGCGCTCTCAACGGGGATGACGCGCATCAGGCCGTAGCCGTTGGGAAGCACAGGGCCGAGCAGCTGCATGCGCACGCGCGTGTACTCCTCAAAAGCCCTGCCGACCTCGGGGTGGGCGGCCATCAGCTCCTTGTTGTTGACCATCATTTCCAGTATGCCGGGCGCGAAGATCTGCATAAAGTAGACGTCCTCGCCGAGCTTTTCGTCAAATGTGCGGCGGAAAATGCCGTAATAGACGAGGTTATCGAGCAGGGGCTTTATCTCCTCGACGGTTTTGCCGACCTTCTTTGCAAGATACTCGGCCGTGCGCTCCTTGCGCAGGCCGGCGGCGATGGCAATGTCTGCCTCGTCATCGGAAACGATGTTCGCCATGCAGTAGTATTCGGGCGCGTTCTCGTCGATCTTGACGACCATACCGGAAACGCCGCCGATCACCTTTGCAAGCTTGACGATCTTGGGTCTGAGTTGTGCCATAATCAAATTCTCCTCTTCCTTAATTATTAAATGCGCTCACCGGCCATGCCGGACGCAAATATTACATGATGGGGATCTTAATTTTCAGATCGCTCAGCGGATAGGACGAGCAGGCGTGGAACCAGCCCATTTCCTTATCCATTTCGCGCCGCCCGTCGCCGATGGGCGAAACGAATATATCTCCCGACAGCAGCTGGCTGCGGCAGAAGCCGCACTCGCCGTTGCGGCAGTGGGTATCGACCGGGATCGCGCTGCGCTCGAGCGCAACGGCAACGGATTCCGATGCCTTCGCCTCGATGATATCCTCGCGCACACCGCGCACGACGCAAATTTTGAACGTCTTTTTCTCCGTTCCGACGGGGTAGCCGGGCAGGGTGGAGATATCGGCAGGATTGTTGACAACATCGTGGCGGAAGCGCCTTTTTGCAACACCCATCTCGTCAAGCGCCTTGGAAACAAAGAGGAACATTGCGAGTGGGCCGCAGAACATATATGTGCAGTCCGGCGACGAATATTTTTCGATAAGCTCCTTTGTTATGAAGCCCTTTTCGCCCTGCCATGTCGGGTCGTCCGAAAGAACGTGCACGACCTTGACAGCTTTGCATTCGGCGCAGACCTTGTCAAGCTCAGCTTTGAGCACGATATCATCCGACTTCACCGAGCCATAGAGTATCGTGAGCGTGCAGCCGCGCATTTTGCCGTGGGCTATCTCCTTTGCCATGGAGTAAAACGGCGTGATGCCGCTGCCGCCTGCGAGGGCGACTATGTTTTTCGTATCGCGCAGAGGCTCCCAATAAAAAGTGCCGAATGGCAGCGCACCGTCGAGCACGTCGCCGGGCTTTACGTTTTCAAACAGGTAGTCGGGCACGAGATACGGCACGTTGCGGCGCACGGTTATCTCGAAAAACGGCTTCTCGCCGCGCGCCTCATACGGAGCCGAGGAAATGGTATAAGGTCTTGTGAGCAGGCTCTCGCCTATTCTCAGGCGGAAGTTTACGAACTGGCCGCACTGGAACACGGGGATGTGCCCGTCAACGGACTCAAAGCGGAAGGTTTTTGCGCTGGGTGATGCGTCCGTCACCGAAACGCAGCGGAATTTCATTTCCGCAGGATGCAGCCTGTCGGCAAGCTCGCGGATCGGGTCCCTGGGATCGGGCCTGCTGCTTGCGTTTGCAAGCTTTTTGCGGCGCAGCTCGGTAACGCGGCCGGCAACAGTGACGGCGCCGTCGGATTTTACGGTGAAAACGCAAACGAGTTTCTGTCGAAAATTTAGCGCGTCTTGGGTGCAATATAACGCCTAATAATTAACACGTTGTACAGACTCACTGTATTACATAACCCCCAATTTGTCAATACACGGTTTTTGGAGGCGAATTGATGCAGTCACGGATACATATATCTCTGGTAGCCCGGTGTCGAGGCAATGAAAAAAACCGTGACGTTTCGCGTAACGCAAGTGCGGTATTGAGTTTTGCAGTGCACCCCATTGTCTTCCCCTTGCGGAGCTTGAGGGGAAGGCAAAAGGCAAAACCTCAGTTGCGTATCGTTATATTAACTGCGCAGATGAGCGCAACATGCGGAACAGGCAAGCCTGTTCCCTACATGAGTGCGGCAAAAAATTCAACAACGCACTAATGCAGCGCGAGGCACGCACGGTTTTGCACGCAGTCTCGAACCGGGCTACCAGAGATAGATGTATTGGTGACTACGTCAATTCGCCACTAAAAAAACGCAACTAAAAAAACGCAGACAGACCGTCTGCGTTTTTGGCGTTTTTGCGAATTATTTTATTGTTGCTCTTGCGTTGTCGAGGGTGATGACGATGCCGTTCTTTGCGGCGACCTCATTTACCTGAGCGACGAGCTTGGACGCGTAGACGTTCAAAAACTTGACCGTGAGCGCTTCCTTCTGCTTGGGGCTCATCGCGGCGAGGATGCCCTTGACGATCTTCTTGGAAAACTCGGGCGACGCGCCGACGCACTTGCGGATCAGCGGATTCACGCCTTCGCTTTCGGACAGAATCTTTATCAAGTCGGGCAGGAACGTATCAAGCGTTTCGGTGTAGTCAAATTCGCTTACCTGCATTGTTAATTCGATCATTGCAAACCTCCGGTGAAATGTAACACTGCATACATTATATATAACAGAAGCATTATACAGAAAAGCGCCGAAAATAGCAACACTAAATATTTTTTTGACTTTCAAAAGTTTTTGCCGCAAAAATATTGACAATTCGCAAAAATGTTGTTATTATCTTTAAGCTGAATATCAATGGGAACGGCCATGCGGGCGTAGTTCAATGGTAGAACACCAGCCTTCCAAGCTGGATACGTGGGTTCGATTCCCATCGCCCGCTCCAAAAAAAGCGGAAACATGCGCCAATAGCTCAGCAGGATAGAGCAACTGCCTTCTAAGCAGTAGGTCGGGGGTTCGAATCCCTCTTGGCGTGCCAATTTACATTAGTTACACTTTTAGGGATACTACAGTAGTAGTGTCCTTGAAACTGTAAATAAAATCATATATCACACAGCAGAGCAGGTGCAACTGCTCCACTGTGATAATATACATTTTGTGTTCCGACTCATAGTTTCGATTAACGCTCTCGCATCTCTCCGTAGCTTAACACCTACCCAGTCCGATGTAGCTCAACTGTATCAGTAGTACAGTATGTATACTCGCTCCGCAGAATGTGCGGCGTTTCTGAACTGTGACTGTTAGTCGGTGGTTTGCAGTAAATCGGTGTTTACTGTTCCTCTCCCGTGTTACTCACGCGATGTTCTCAGAACTAATGCGTAGTTATCTCGGCTGTAGGTCATCTCTGACGATGGTCGGCATTCAATTTGTACTGCCTTTGATATGCGGCAGGTGGGGATATACACTGCGGATTTACGCCTTGTATATCAGATTAAAAACACAAGAGCCTCCAGCGTCTGGTAAACTTCTGAAAGCTCTTGCAAAATTGTATTAAATGTGCTATAATAAAGCACACTAAAGGCACTATTGCACTAAGTCAGTCAGATGGTTTCGCATCGAGCTGATGAGGGGCTGTATCGTTCTTGCAGGAACTATACAGCCTGTGTGTGGTGTTTTTTTATTTACTCTATTATACAACACTTTTACAGTTTTGTAAATTCAATTGATGTAATGTATAGTATACAGAATTGGCAAAAATGCGGGTGAGTGTTTGTGCAATTTTTTGTTTTGTGAAGCGGACAATTACACAAGGACAAAGCGAATGTACGGAGAAATAAAAGAAATAGTGATCATATTGTAAAAAGGAGTAACTATATATAACCGATTTTCTGTTTGCGCTTTTATCATTTTTCACTTCTTTTCATTTTTCTAGTATTGAATATACCATGAAATTTTCTATTATATATCATCCCTTATTTTCAAAAAACCGGTAGATGGTATCTATATAGGTGCAAATTTTATGAGAATCAAAATAGCCAAACTTTACATATCTCCCGTTGTGTTTCACGGCTATGTTGAAATAAAAAAAGAGTCCCTTCTCGAAATGGAAAAACACGAACTTGTTATTTTCTTTTTGAGTGGAGCGGTTGGCAATGTCTTCTTGATTGGAGTTTCACTATTACTTGTTAGCAATTTCATTAATTTTTATTTTTCCATTGTTAATATCTGTTATGCAACCGCAAGCGTACTGCCCTTTATAATAGGAAATAATGATATGACTACAATGATAAAGGTTTTGAAAGAAAAACAAAAGATGTCTAAAACTGATATTTGATATAGCATTAATGATTAGAAAGGTGATTAGGTTGGTATGTCCTTACTGCAACAATGAAATGGAAAGCGGAATGATTGTTATTTCTGCCACAGGAAGTGTACCGTGTGCAATTATCGAGTGGTACTCTGAATAAAAATGCAAAAAGGGAATATTCGGCATATCCAAAAAAAGCAAGGTCAATATAAAAGATCGAAAAAATGGACATTTTTGCTCACACTATTGTTCTCATTGTTGTAAAGCGTTTTGTGAATTTGAAACAAAGAAAAACGGAATCGCTTTAAATTTAGTGTTCTGAAAAAATTATCGTTTTTATAGAGATGAGCAAAACATGAAACAAAAACTAACAGAAGTCGCAAAATAGGCAAGTATCAAATAAAAAAGCAGAAAAACGGCACAGCAAAGCTGACATCAGCCGAACAGAGCTGAAATCCGGCAGAAATATTCAAAACAACTCGTCAAGCAATACACTTAACGGATTTAAGACTGCGATAAGAGCTTTCGAATTTAGTGACAACAGTTGCGTGAGCGACAGCGAGCAAAGCAATATGAGCAACAGAATTAAGGTTTTGTGCAGCATTAAAGCTATGCACCCAAAGACGTTCCTGACCGGTCTGCTTGAAACGAGAGTTGTAACGCTCAGCCTCTGTTCTGAGTGCATAAATCTTCTTGAACGAAACACATTCACGGTCAATGGAAAGTCAGTAATCATCGGGAAGCGTGACATATTTAGTACAACCGCGAGTTTTTTTGCCATTGTTCCAATTCTTGTGATTGCATGGACAACAGCCTGATTTTGAACGTTTGAACGGACAGCAGTATTTTTGGCGAGTTCTGCCATTGTCAGAGAATTTGCCGTCTTTGTGCATAGCGAGACCGGCTTCACAAATCGGATGACCTGTTGAAAGCTTCTTCGGATTTTTAGTGTTACGCTTGTTGATGGGAATAAAGCATTCGCCGTGATAAATATCTTTGACGGCATTGTAAATTGCCTTAACATCGTAACCTTTATCAGCAAAAAATGTGCATTCCTCAATTGAAAGAAAATCATTGGTTTGGCTTAGAATATCAAGAACGACAGTGCTGTCGGCAACATCGGCAGTAGTTGTCATTTCAAAGATTGGTAAGCCTGTAATGCAGTCAACTAGAATATGATTCTTGTAACCCCAATAGTATTCAAAATTACGCTCGTTATGCTGATTTGAAGCGGTATGAACACCCAAACCGCAGTCTTCGTCAGACTTAGGCTGATTGCCTTTTGCAAACTTGTTTTTAGCGAAAGATTTTGGGTTATTCTGCTTAGTATTTGCACTTATGGGAGTAGAGTCGAGAGCTATGAATGAAGTGTCGATAATACCCATTTTGGACAACTTCAGCACTTGAGACTGCATAAGCTTTTTAAGCAGAGCGTTATCAAGATTTCTGATGAAACGGTCGAAAGTCCAGTAGGACGGCAATGGTTTCATGATATTGAAACCGCAGTAATGTGCGATTATCAGATTGTTATTGAGATAGTCCACTAAATCTGTGATACAGGAAAAACATTCGCATTTTATAACAATAAAAGTGCAAAACCTTGCTCTTTTTGAAAAACCGATTCTCCCTGTTTTTGCGGCAGCTTCGGGAAAATGAGATAGGCGAGATTAAGAAAAAGCTTCTCATAGAATTGTGCTTTCGGTGCAGATGTGAACAATGTGATGTCCTGTAAAATTTCTTGGCGATAGATAACAGCCAGCCCCTTTCGTGTGGTTTTCGTACAATTTAATTATACCAAAGTTGGTTGGCTGTTTCTATATATTTTTAGTGATAAAATTATTTTTTGTGTCCTGCAAATCCGCTTCTTTTCTACGTTTGCGGCGTTTTGCTCAGGGCTACAAAGAATGGACAGTGGAGGTGGCAGATGTTACGATAATGCAAGGTGCGAAAGTGTGATAGTAATAATGAAGGAGGAGATGTTTTACAGTCATAAGGAAAATCTGAAAATTATACAATTTATAAGGCAGTATTTCCTGAGTTATAATATATTGATGAAAGGATTGGCGAAAAAACAAATATATATAAATTTTTGAAGTTATGTTAAAAATTGATACAGATAATTGATTTTTATAATGTAT